>JGI24707J26582_10000746_pt1 | contig 25815 bp, 21 predicted proteins | sample BioPla1DNA1_FD_26582 | JGI IMG/M metagenome (IMG submission 26582)
CCCCCCGACCAAACAGCACCGTGTAGAGCTGCAAATTTATGATCATTTGGTGGTACACATTTCATAAAATATTTTTTTACCACATCTTCGTATTCCCTGACTGCACTTTCCATATCCGTATATATTACACCTTGTTTTACCAATTCCTCTTTAATGCTATGATAAACCACCTCTGAATCATATTGGGCACCTACCCCGGCTAAAGATGCATGTTCTGCCTTTGGTATCCCAAGGGAAGTAAAAGTATTCTTTATATCCTCCGGTACATCCTCCCAAGAATATTTCATATCCGTATTGGGCCTTACATAGGTTACTATATTCTCTATATCCAGCCCGGATATATCTGGTCCCCAGTTAGGGATATCCATATTGTTATATATTTCTAAAGATTTTAGACGAAAATTAGTCATCCAATCCGGTTCATTTTTTTCTCTTGAAATTTGTGTTACTATTTCTTTTGTTAGGCCCTTGTCGGTTTTAAAACTATAGGTAAATTTATTTTTTTTATCATATAGCCCTCTATTTATATCCTCCACTTTATCACTTCCAATCTACATATGACATCTAAATTTATCAAAACCGTCTTTTTCTATTTCTTCAATCAGGTTTAAATTACCGGTTTTTATGATTTTCCCATCGATTAATATATGAACAAAATCGGGTTCTAGATACTCTAGTATGCTACTGTGATGGGTTATAATTATAACAGCATTTTCAGGGTTCATATATTGCTTTACCCCTGTTGCGACTACTCTAACAGCATCTACATCAAGACCTGAATCTGTTTCATCTAATATTGCTAATTTCGGCTCTAATATCAACATTTGGAGAATTTCATTTTTCTTTTTTTCCCCTCCTGAAAAACCTTCATTTAAATATCTAAGGGAATATTCCTGCTGTATCCCTAGAAGTTCCATTTTTTCTTTTAGCATTTCTCTAAAGGCAAAAATTTTAATGGGTTCACCAGTCTTTGCCATTTTTGCTGAACGGAGGAAACTTTCTACTGTAATCCCTGGTATCTCTTCAGGATACTGAAAAGACAAAAACATTCCAAGTCTTGCCCTTTCATCAACTTTTAAGTCATTAACTGGCTGATTTAAAAAATTGATTAGTCCCTTGGTGATTGCATATTTAGGATGCCCCATAAGAATATTTGCCAAGGTAGATTTTCCTGCCCCATTAGGTCCCATGATTACATGGACCTCTCCCTTTTCTATTTCTAAATTAAGTCCCTTTAGAATATCATTTTCTCCAATTTTTGCATGCAAATTATTTATTGTTAATAGTTTATTTGACATATTCATAACTCCTTATAATTTATCCTAATGTTTTTACTTTAAATAATATACATTTTTTTTACTGTGATTACAGTCACGGTTTTATTACATAATTAAGGTTATTATAGAAACATATAAAATAACAAAAAGTACATAATAACTAAGAGTTTTTTAAACTATGAGGAGGATTTTACTATGTCAGAATTTACTGCACAGGTAGATGCAAGAATTTATCCATCAAAGGATAAACATGCTGTTATTTTTGATACCTTTCATAATCTAAAATCAGGTCAAAAGATGGAATTAATCAACGATCACGACCCTAAACCCCTTCATTATCAAATGCTTGCAGAATACGAAAATCAGTTTGATTGGGAATATTTAGAGAAAGGACCTGAAGTTTGGAGGGTTTCTATAAGCAAAAAATAAGTCCATGGTTAACCATGGACTTATTTTATACCTCATTTCTCCAACCTTTAGGAACAAATAAAGCTATGATTGTAAACAATTCTAGTCTTCCTAGGAGCATGAGTATTGAAAATAGGGCTTTACTATATGGACTAAACTCACTAAATGTTCTAGTAGGTCCCACAAATCCAAAACCAGGACCGACGTTTCCGAGGGTTACAGCTACGGCACTAGCAGAACTTTCCAAATCAATTCCCTCAAGGCAAATGATAATAGTTGATACAATAAAAATAAACACATAAAGGGCAAAAAAACTAGTGATACCGGATATCGTTTCCCCTTGGATTATTTTATCTCCATTTTTAATAGGTATTATAGCCCTAGGGTGGAATATCTTTTGAATGTCTCTTTTTATAAGCTTTAACAGTACTAAAATTCTAATGCTTTTTATACCCCCTGCGGTGGAGCCTGCACACCCTCCAATAAACATTAACATGAATAATATTCCCTTAGAAAAAGACGGCCATAAATCAAAGTCCGCTGTAGCATAGCCCGTAGTGGTAATGATTGAACTAACCTGAAACAATGCATCTCTTAGAGCAAATCCCATGCTTTTATATATATTTGTCCTTAAACTAATTGCTATTAGTATTACGGATATAGTAATAATTCCTAAATATAACCTTAATTCCTGGTCTTTTAATACTTCTTTCCACTTACCTTTGATTAAAGAATAATACAACGGAAAACTAACCCCCGATAATATCATAAATACAGAAATAACAATATGAATATAGGTACTATCATAGGCCCCAATACTTTTATTCCTAGTTGAAAACCCCCCAGTTCCTACAGTTCCAAAGGTATGGACTGCCGATTCAAATAAGTTCATACCCCCTAGCATGAGCAATATTATTTGTATAGCTGTAAAGGATAGGTAAGTTATATATAGGAGTTTTGCCGTATCCTTTATCCTAGGAACAAACCTATCAGCAGTAGGCCCCGGGCTTTCCGCTTTAAAAATTTGAAAACCCCCTACTCCTACCATGGGCAGAAGGGCAACGGTAAATACCAGTATTCCCATCCCACCTATCCAGTGGGTAAATGAACGCCAAAATAAAATCCCCTTAGGCATTCCCTCTACATTGTTAACCAATGTAGCCCCTGTAGTGGTAAAACCCGAAACCGTTTCAAAAAACGCATCCACGAAGGTAGGAATACTCTTTGAAAATACAAAAGGCAGCGCCCCAAAGATAGAAATCAAAATCCATCCAAAGGTAGCTATAGCTAGTCCTTCCTTTATTTTAATCGTGTCCTTATTTACCTTTAGACTATACATAATGTAACCAATAAGTCCCGTCAGTAGCATACAAAAAAAGAAAAGGATATTTATCTTCCTGATTGTAATATATCGATATTAAGAAAGAANGAATCATGAATATAGCCTCAAGCATAAGCATGACGCCTAATATCTTTCTTATTATTTTATAGTTCATCTAAATAATCCACCTTTCCTCGGCTTTATAAACATCTCTAAGGCCGGAACATCAGAGGATAAGCAGAAAATAATTAATCTATCATCTGGTTCTATGATAGTATTCCCATTTGGAATAGTAACCTCACCCTTTTGAACTACTGCGCCGATGATGATTCCCTTAGGCAATCCCAATTGTGAAAGAGGTTTCCCAATTATCCTTGAATCCTTTATTGCTATAATTTCGGTAACCTCTGCTTGTTCCCCTAATAATAAGGATACTGAAACTACCTTACCACCCCTAATAAATTTAAAAACATTACTAACTGCAATATTAACCGGATTCAGGGCAACGTCAATCCCTAAGTTATCAATTATCTTCACGTAATTAGGTCGGCTTATTTTTGCTATGGTCTTACTTACTCCTGCATGTTTTGCCATCAGGGACATTAAAAGATTTTGCTCATCATATCCTGTTGCCCCAATAAAAGCATCCATCGAATATAGGCCTTCATCTTCTAGGAGATTGATATCCGTTCCGTCCCCATTAATGATTAAGGCTTCCTCTAATCTTTCAGACAAATATCTACATCTGTCTTCATCCTGCTCTATTATACTTACCTTAATGCCTGAAGATTTAAGTTTATTGGCTAAATAATATGCTATATTGCCCCCCAAGAATCATCAGTTTTTTGATTTTAAATCTCTCAATATTAAAATTAAATTTTTCGCTTAAGCCATTAATATTTTTACTACTACCTATAATATGAATTATATCATCTTCGCTTAACCTGGTATCCCCATGGGGAATTATCATTTCATCTCCTCTTGATATAGCTGCAATAAGCAAGTTTTCTAGTTCATTAATATCTGCAATTTTCTTACCAATAAGATCTGGCATATTCCTTAAACTAAAATCTACAATCGAAACCCTTCCTTTGGCAAAATCTTCCGAATAAAAATTATAGCTCTTAAGCAAATACCTCGCTATTTCATTAGAAGTTGCCAGTTCTGGATTTATGATATGATCAATCCCAAGTTCTGTTTTTATAAAGTCTATTTGCTTTGTATACTCGGGATTTCTAATTCTTGCTATGGTTTTTTTACAACCTAGTTTTTTCGCTAAACTGCAAATGATGGCATTTGTTTCATCACTAAATGTCGTAGTAATCAATAAATCGTAGGATTTAATATTTAATTCTTTTAGGACTTCTATTTCTATTCCATTAGCTGAAACAGTTAGTACATCTAGATAATCATTTATCCTTTCTAATACCCTAGCATTTCTATCTATTAAGGTAACATCTATATCTGCATTTATCATAGCCTCTGCCAGCTTATAACCAAGTTTGCCAGCGCCAACTATAGCTACTTTCATGATATCATCTCCTTTAATTTATCTATTATATCACAGTATTTTTTGTATTCAATATCCGCAAAAATAATATTATAAAATCAAAGTGGAATTAATATAAATAATGTGATATCATTTTTATGTTAGTTACCTATTGGACTTAAATTGAAACCTTTAGGGTATATAGGGATAAACTTTATATATTTATAAAATAAGAAAAGGGGTATATGATGGATAGCATTATTTTCATTATTAAATCTATACTATTAGGTGTAGTAGAAGGAATAACTGAATTTCTACCGGTATCTTCCACAGGACATTTGGTTATTTTCCAAAATCTAATTCATTTTAAAGGAACCAGCGGAAACTACGTTGAGATGTATACATACGTAATACAATTAGGGGCGATACTTGCTGTAGTTATTCTTTACTGGAAAAAGATAAAAGATACCTTAATTCATTTTTTCCCTCAAAAAGTTGGTTATGAGAAATCAGGATTCAAGTTCTGGTTTATGATATTTATTGCCTGCATTCCTGGAGGAGTTTTTGGAATATTATTTGATGACTTAGCAGAACACTATTTATTTTCCCCTGTTCCTGTCGCGATTACCTTATTTTTAGGGGCATTGTGGATGATTTATGCTGAGAAGAATTTTAGAACTACTAAGGGTCGTCAGGATTTAAACGTATCTGTAAAACAAGCTATAGTAATAGGATTATTTCAGTGTCTAGCAATCATTCCAGGAATGTCAAGATCTGCCTCAACAATCATCGGTGGCTGGGTAGCTGGTCTTTCTACAGTCGCTGCTGCTGAATTTTCTTTCTTTTTGGCAATCCCAGTTATGGTTGGAATGAGCCTCTTAAAGATTATAAAGATAGGAGGCCTAGGGGTTCTTAGTTCCCTAGAAATAATTTCTCTTGGAGTTGGATTCATGGTTTCCTTTGTTGTGGCTTTGGTAGTCATTGATAAGTTTATCTCCTATCTAAAGAAAAAACCTATGAAAGTCTTTGCATATTATAGGATGGCTTTTGGAATTGTAGTGTTACTAGCTGGGATTTTAGGACTGTTTTAATTTTTATCCTAATTATCTCTTAAGATATATATATTCAAAAAAATTATAGCAGGCTTCCTGCTTTTTTTTGTATAAATTCTACTTAAAAGTGATAACCTATCCTATAAATTGTTTTTTAGGAAGTGATTAAATGACCAAATTTCCTCGTAAAATTCAAAAAAAGCCAGTAAAACATCCCCCCACAAATAAAGAGATTGGCAGCATTACAAATTGCCTAACCGGTGATTTGAAGATAGACTTAGATAATTTCAAAGGCATCTTTCATTACCCAAAGAATAAAGACTTTATTGTCCGCCCGATATATATCAATTCTCTTAAACTAAATGGTGTTTTGTTCTATATGAAAGGTACTATTTGCACAAATACCCTGACTAGGGATATTATACTTCCCCTAATGGATGTGTCCCCCTATATTTCAGGAGAAGATGCCATCACGGAGATTACAAATAATATCATTACTAATAAAAATGTTAAAACGCTGACCGTGCCGACCCAAATTACCACAAATATCGTTAAGGGGAGTACAATACTTCTTATAGAGGGATATAAAGGGGCAATTTCCTTTTCTACCGCCGATTTTGAACATCGCCCCATCGAAAAACCAGTAATTGAAAATACTATAAAAGGACCAAAGGAGTCCTTCATAGAATGTGCCGATGTAAATTGTTCCCTCATACGAAAGTACCTCAAATGTGAAGAGCTAATCACTGAGGAGGTTGAAGTCGGTGTAAGGGGTAAAGATGCCGCCTATATGATGTATGTAGAAGGAGTTTCAGACCCTGATTTAATCTATAATATCAGAAACAGAATCAATAATATAAATACTGATAACGTCTTAAGTATCTCAATTCTTGAACAATTTATAGAAGATAGAAGCTATTCTCTCCTTCCTACCATGCTATATACAGAACGCCCCGATAGAGCTGCTGCCTTTTTACTAGAAGGTCATGTAATTTTGATTATGGATGGCTCTCCAGCTTGTTTAATTGCTCCTGCCACCTTTTGGACTTTTTTTCATTCTGCAGAAGACCAATACCAAAGGATGCCCTATGGAAACTTCATTAGGACTATAAGATTTATAGCGCTTTTTATTACATTGCTTGTTCCCGGTTTATATGTTGCCATAACCAGCTTCCATGTTGAAATGATCCCCAGTGATTTGGCTGTATCCATAGCTGCTGCTAGAGAGGTGCTTCCCTTCCCTGTTATTACAGAAGTCCTTCTAATGGAAATATCCTTTGAATTAATTAGGGAAGCCGGGGTAAGGGTGCCTACTACTATTGGTCCTACCATAGGGATTGTCGGTGCTTTAATACTCGGCCAAGCTGCCGTAGAAGCAAACATAGTAAGCCCTATATTGGTTATTATAGTTGCCCTTACAGGATTATCTTCTTTTACAATACCCGATGTTTCTTTAAATTACGCGGTTAGGATATCCCGATTTATATTTGTAGCTGCAGGAGCTTTTATGGGTTTTTTGGGGATTTCTATTTGCCTTAGCATATATCTTACCTATGTGATTAATACTACCACCTTTGGGGTACCCTTTTTATCCCCTGTTGCTCCCCATTATCCGTCATCTACCGATACCCTTTTTAGGGACCCCATCTGGAAACAATGGCTTAGACCCTTTAATATATCCTCATTAGACCCTAGAAGAAAAGGTTCTGCAAGAAAGTAGGGATGAAATGCTTAAAAAATACGATGATAAAATCGGAGCTAGGGAATTTTTTGCCCTTATGATATTTTGTATCGGTACAAAATATACCGATTCAACCCCCATCCTACTTATAAGTGAGGGACTTAATGCATCATGGATAATCCCCATTATTTCGGGATTAATCATTCTCCTTCCTGTTTTATGCCTTCTTTCCCTGCTGAGGCTTTATAAGAATAAGAATCTGTTAGATATTATCTATCATCTTATGGGTAAGTTTTTTGGGTTTATCATCATTTTCTTGTTGTTTTCCATTAGTTTTGAGTATCTAGCTGTATCCACAAGAGATTATGCAGATATCATTGGTACAATGTTCTATTTAAGGACTCCCATGACATTTATATTATTTATATTAATCGCTGGCAGTACCTACATTGCTAGCAAGGGCTTTTCTACTATAGCGAGCCTATGCTGGCTTGCATTCCCAGTACTACAAATAGTAGTAGTTGCCCTAGTCATTATGATTTGGAGCAAACTTGATTTAAATTATTTGTTTCCCTTGGGGGGACCTGGTGTTAAAACTATCTTAAAGCAGGGTGTTTATTTTACCACAATAATTGGTGAAGTGATTCTTCTTGCTATCTTCTTTCCTAAAGTAAGATCCCATAAACAATATAAACTTGGCTCTTTCCTAGGACTTTTATTTCCTATTTTAAACTTTTCACTATTTCTAATAATTTATACGTCTGCTTTTGGGTATCCCACGTTGGCTTCCCTTAATTATCCTTTCCATCAATTAACACGGTTAGTACAGATAGGCCGCTTTGCAAGAAATGTTGAAGCATTATTTCTAGGTTTTTGGGTCATAGCCTCCTCTGTACGACTTGCTATTTATCTTTATGTAGCTGCCGTACTCCTAGGTTATCTCCTAAGATTAAAAAATACCAAAGGCCTAGTCTTTTATATCTCAATCATGGTTTTTCTTATTAGCCTTATTCCATCAAATTATACTTCATATATCCTAACTATTAGGAAAATAGAAGTTCATACCTTTTGGATTTACTTCATATTTGTCCCTATTCTCCTATGGAGCATTGCTAAACTGAAGGGAGAGTATAGGTCATGAAAGTTTCAAAAGTCATTTTTTTATTGGTAATAGTTTTACACCTTACAGGTTGTTGGGATCAAATACAAATAGAAGAATATGGCTATGTTGCAGCTATTGGCATCGATGAAGGAATAGATGGCAAGCTTAGTGTAACATTCCAAATCACAAATCCCCAGATTGGTACTGCCACGAGGCTAGAAGTTAATGAGCCAGCCAGTGATACCATTACTTTTTTATCAGAGGATCTTGTATCCGCAAGGGATTTATCTAGTATCTCTATTGCCAGACGATTAACCTTTTCCCATACCAAGGCAATGGTAGTCAGCGAAGATTTTGCAAAAACAGATAANTTTTTCCCGCTGCTTGAATCAACCCAAAGGGATAGAGACATCAGACGGGAATTTAACCTGATAATTTGCAGAGAAAAAGCATCGGATTTTATCCGAAATAATAATCCCCCCTTTGATACGAGAAATGCTAAATATTATGAATTCATGACATCTAGGTGGAGAGATATAGGCTTTGTTCCTTTATCAAATCTTCATAGGTTTTCCCAGCGGGCTATAGATAATTCAAATTTATTTCTAGCAACTTATGCTACAACACAAAAGATAGATGTAAAAACAGCCTTTGATAGTGAAGGAGATTTTCTTGCAGGGCAGGTTGATAAAATTGATAAAAATCCCATGGAAATGATGGGCTCAGCTATTTTTAAGGGAGGAAAAATGGTAGGAACTCTAACAGGGGACGAGACTAGACTATCCCTTATGTTAAGACCTAAGGTGATAACAAATAATGTTCTTGCAACCTTCCCTGATCCCTTAAAAGAAGGAAGTAAAATATCTGCAAAGCTAATTAGAAAAAAGAACAAAATAGATATTAAAATAACTGATAATTATCCTATTATAGATGTGACTGTACCGGTAGTCATAAGTATAAGTTCTATCCCCAGCCAAATTGATTATGTGGAAAACAGGAAAAATCAAGAGATTCTCCGTAATTCTATAGAAAAACGCCTACAAAGTAAATCCATGGAGTTAGTTAAAAAAACCCAGAAAGAATTTGAAGGGGATCCCTTTTTATGGGGTCAGCTAGCAAGGAAAAAGTTTTGGCTTTATAAAGATTTCAAGGACTATAACTGGATGGAAAAATATAAAAACGCTAAAGTAACTGTACAATATCATGTTACAATCGAAGACTTCGGAAAACATAGAACGTCTCCTAAAATAGAAAAACCTTAGAATCTATTTAAAATTCTTATGTATAATGCTATAATTAACTTACATCAATAGAAACTTATATTAAGGGGGACTGAATATGAACGTAGATATTATGAAGGAACATATTAGAAAAGTAAATAAAACGATGGCATTTTTACTTATATCCCTATCGGTCATACTCTGTTTTTTTGCTTTTATCGGTGAAATGCCAATATTAATAGTTATTGCCCTAGTATACACTGGCATAGCTATTTTTGTAGGGTTATCATACCGAAAACGGAAATTTGAAATCTTATCTTCTTATGTGATTATAACTCTTATAAGTATTATAACTATTTTTGTTCTTCCGGATAAGGAGTTTATGTTTGCCATCATTATGCCAGTAGCTATCGCTGCTATGTATTTAAATAAGCGTTTATTTACCTTATGCAGTTTGTTTTTGAACATTGGGATAATCCTTAAAGAATTCATTCAACATAATTTGGATATCACTTTTCTTTCATCTCTTATTTTAATTGATTTGATTATTATAGTACTTTTTTTCTTATCAAAATGGGGATTGGATATTATAAATCTTGCTATCGCTGAAAATGAAAAAAATGTCCACCTATTTAAGAACTCTGAATCTGAAGTTGAGATTATTAAAACAAATCTATATGCCTTAAATAGAGATCTCGGTAACTGCAATTTTAACCTTGAGGCAGTAAAAGTAAATAGTGATGGGGTATCAAACAGCGTTCAGGAAATTGCAAGGGGTGTTATTGAGCAAACAGAAAGTGTTACAAATATTAGTGAGATGATGAATGATGCTGATAAGAAGGTCGATGAAGTCAGTGTTCTTTCCAAACAGCTATCGGATATTTCTTCTAATACTAGGGCTATCGTTTTGGAAGGCTCTGAAAAAATCAATATTATGGACAAGCAAATGAATATAATAAATCAGACTGTAACTAAGTCTTTTTCAACTGTTCAGGAGTTAAATGCTAGTATGGATGAGGTTAATAACTTTCTTTCTAGCATAACTCAAATATCAGATCAAACCAATCTTCTATCCCTTAATGCTGCCATAGAGGCTGCCAGGGCTGGTGAATCTGGCAAGGGCTTTGCTGTTGTTGCCGATGAGATTAGAAAACTAGCTGAGCAAAGTAGCACTACCGCTGATCAAATTGGTCAAATAATAACCCATATAATGTCTAAGACTAGGGATGTTCTCATCGAAGTCCAAGATGGAAATGCAGCAACCAAAGAGGGAGAACTTATTGTCAAAGAAGTTGGCGAAAACTTTGATAAAATAAATTTATCTTTTAAAGATATAGATACTTTTATTTCTGATGAATTAACTAAAATTGAAAATATGTCTTCCCTATTTTCACAAATCCGTTTGGAAACAGAAAGTATTGCAAGCATTTCTGAAGAACATTCTGCTGCCACTGAAGAACTAACAGCGACAACTCAAGAACACAATGCAAATATAGAAACCATTTATAATCTCATGTTAGAAATACAAGCCTCCAGTGATAATCTTCAGTCTATCATCAAACAATAAACCTTTAAATAAAACCACATCCTGATAGGATGTGGTTTTATCCTGTTACTATTTAAATTCATTGTCTATTTTAGATTCCTAATTATCGCCCTAAGGCTAGAAGGATAACCGACATTGGAGGGGCATCCAAGGTAAGAAGCTGATTTTCAATTTTTGCTCCATTAAAGTCTTTAGGAGTTACCTTATTCGGTTCCTCAAAAGTATTATGGGAATCCATCTCCTTTGCTGTAATCACTGTTCCTTTTATTTCACCTATATTGATTCCCCTTAGTTCACACTGAATATTGATAATTTCCTTAGGATTAAGATTACATATGGATATGTGAATTTTATCCTCTTCATTTATAGAAGCAGATACACTAAGCCCTGGAACTTTTTCTTCTCCATATTTATACTCATTATTATTAATTTCCATAGAAAGGAGTTCCGCATCCTGATGAACCTTATACATATTAAATACATGATAAGTCGGGGTTAGTATCATTTTTCCCCCTTCTGTAAGTATCATAGCCTGTAGGACATTTACTGTCTGTGCAATATTAGCCATGTGTACCCTATCACAGTGATTATTAAAAATGTTTAAGTTAATGCCAGTAACTAAGGCATCCCGTATAGTATTTTGCTGATACAAAAATCCCGGATTTGTCCCCGACTCAACGTCGTACCAGGTTCCCCATTCATCCACTATTAAGCCTATTCTTTTTTCAGGATCATATCGATCCATTATCGAACTATGACGGGTAATAATTTCATCCATATATAGGGTTTTTTTCATTGCCTTGAACCACCTATCTTCTTTGAAGTCCGTGGCAGCTCCTTTTTCAGACCAGGAATCTCCTGCTATGGTATAATAATGAAGACTGATGCCATCCATAAAACCCGCGGCTTCTTTCATTAATACTTCCATCCAGTTATAATCATCCGCATTAGGACCCCCGGCAATTCGATAAATCTTATTGTTTCCATAATTTCTTACATAAGTATTATATCTGCGATATAAATCTGCATAACATTCCGGGCGCATATTCCCTCCACAGCCCCAGCTTTCATTCCCTACTCCAAAGTATTTAAGTTCCCAAGGTTTTTTTCTTCCATTTTCTTCCCTTAATGATGCCATGGGTGATTCTCCGTCAAAGGTCATGTATTCCACCCACTGCTGCATTTCGTAAATGGTTCCACTTCCTACATTTCCACAAATATAAGGTTTCGCTCCTAACATCTCGCATAATTCAAAAAATTCATGGGTTCCAAAGTGATTATTCTCTACTACTCCACCCCAATGGGTATTCACCATCCTAGGTCGATTTTCACGGGGTCCTATACCGTCCTTCCAATGGTATTCATCTGCAAAGCAGCCCCCTGGCCACCTAAGAACAGGTATCTTAACTTCTTTTAAGGCATTAACTACATCATTTCTAATACCTCTTGTATTAGGGATTTTAGAATCTTCTCCTACCCAAAATCCTTCATAAATGCATCGGCCTAAATGTTCTGCAAAATGTCCATAGATGTTTTTATTGATTTTTCCTTTTTTGATGTCTCCATTAAGGATAATTTTAACCATGTCATCTTCTCCTTTACATTATAGGTACATAACTTTTTATAATACTGCACTCCCCCATTATAATATAGTCTCCCATGGTGGCAGGGATAAAAAAGGAGTCTCCTGCTTTAAAAGAAACTGCTTCTTTTCTATATTTGATTTCCCCCTTCCCTTCCATAACCATAATTAAATCAAATCTTTCCCCATTTAAAACTTCCTTACTCTCTTTTTTTATTTTTATAATCTCTGTCGCAAAATATTTACAAGATACCAATAGATTTCTTGTATTTGCTTCTTCTTTGATTACCTTTCCTATTACTTTTTCTTTCCCTGTTATATTGGATAAGCAAGTTACATCTAGCGCCTTTTGTATATGTAGTTCCCTTGGCTTACCTGTGCTATCTACCCTATTCCAGTCATAAACCCTATATGTAGTATCAGAATTTTGCTGGATTTCCGCTATCAAGAGTCCTTCGCCTATAGCATGGAGGGTACCTGCCGGGATGAAAAATACATCCCCCTTATTGGCATCTACAAAGTTTAAGATTTCCTCAAGGGTACCATCCTTAATTCTTTTTTCAAATTCTTCCTTCGTAACCCCTGGCTTAAGTCCATATACTAATTGTGCCCCAGGAACTGAGTCTAGAACAATCCACATCTCCGTCTTTCCTAATTCCCCTTCATGTACCCTAGCATATTCATCTTTTGGATGGACCTGAACAGAAAGTTTATCAGAGGCATCTATTATCTTTACCAAAAGGGGGAATCTTTTCATAGCTGCGTGAACTATTTTATTCCCCAAGGCCTCTACCCCATAAATATCAATTACTTCTTTTAAGGATTTACCTTTTAATTTCCCATTAGCAACCATGCTTGTTCCATTTTCATGGCAAGCTACCTCCCAACTTTCCCCTGTAGAATCGGAGGGAATATCCTTGCCAAATACCTCCCTAAGTCTTTTACCTCCCCATATGGGTTCTTTATATATTGGATTAAGTTTTATGGGATATAACATCATATCTATCCTTCCATTGTAATTTTAATAAACATTATAACTAATCGTTAACTTAACTTTAGTATAATGCTTTATAATAAAAATTTCAATATGATTGGGCAATTATCTTCACAAACTATTATTAGGGCAAAAGATTTTAAATGTCTAAAAATCACATGATTTTCCTTCATAATACTCTATAGACATTTTAAATTTTACTTTATATAATGACCGTAATACTTATATTATAAAGGAGGATTTATATGAAGTTTACAGAAGGATATTGGTGTCTAAGGGAAGATACTATGCATCATTATGCAACAGAAGCCTATGATGTGGAAGCTACAGAAACTGGTATGAAGGTATATGCCCCATGTAAAGCAATAGGTCATAGGGGGGATACTTTAAATCTTCCAATGATTACTATTGAATTTTCTATTCCCATGGAAAATGTCATTTCTGTTCGTACTTACCACCATTTAGGTTATACAAAAAACGAACCCCAATTTGAAAAAAATACTAATCCTCAGCCTTTTGCAGTAACTATTAACGAAGAAGAAGCAATACTTAAATCCGGCAGGGTTGCCGTTAGGGTTAACCGCAAAATTTGGGGGTTCTATTTTGAAGGGGATGGTAAGGTTCTAACCGGAAGTGGCTTTAAAAATCTTGGGTTTATGGAAGTCGATAGAGATAATTCCTCAATGTATCCTGGGGATAATTACCTCATTGATAGAAAAAAACCATATATGATGAATGAATTAAAGCTAGGAGTTGGGGAATGCGTTTACGGGTTTGGTGAAAGATTTTCACATTTTGTAAAAAACGGACAGCAGCTAGACACTTGGAATGAAGATGGTGGTACATCTTCTCCTGTTGCATATAAGTCCATTCCTTTTTATATGACCAATAGAGGGTATGGAGTTTTTGTTAATCATAGTGATAATGTTTCTTTCGAAATCGGAAGTGAAAAAGTTGAATATGTCGGTTTTTCCGTTCCCGGAGAGGAGTTACGGTATGATATAATTTATGGTCCTACACCAAAAGAAGTATTATCCTCTTATACTAAGCTTACTGGACGTCCAGCTCTTCCCCCTGCATGGTCCTTTGGATTATGGCTTTCTACATCCTTTACCACAAACTATGATGAGGAAACGGCTACATCTTTTATTCAGGGAATGTTTGATAGAGATATTCCAACCCATGTATTTCACTTTGACTGTTTTTGGATGAAAGAATTTAACTGGTGTGATTTTACTTGGGATAAGAGAACATTCCCTGATCCAGTCGGTATGTTACAGCGTTATAAAGAAAAAGGATTAAAAATCTGCGTATGGATTAACCCATATATAGCACAACGCTCCCCACTTTTTGAGGAGGGTGCAAAGCACGGGTATTTATTAAAACGAAAAGATGGAAAAGGGGTAAGACAATTAGATTTATGGCAGGCTGGTATGGGACTCGTTGATTTTACAAATCCTGAGGCTTATAGATGGTTCCAATCTAAATTAAAGCCCCTTATCAATATGGGTGTTGATGCTTTTAAGACTGATTTTGGTGAAAGAATACCCACAGATGTAGAATGGCATGATGGTTCTGATTCTAATTCCATGCATAACTATTATACCTATCTTTATAATAAATGCGTTTATGAACTACTTTCTAGTGAAAAAGGAGAAGCCGTGTTATTTGCAAGAAGTGCTACTGTTGGGGGTCAAAAGTTTCCTGTTCACTGGGGGGGAGACTGTCTAGCTACCTATGAATCCATGGCAGAAACCCTTCGTGGGGGATTATCCCTTGCCAGCTGTGGTTTTGGTTTTTGGAGTCATGATATCTCAGGTTTTGAAAGTACTGCCACCCCCGATCTTTACAAAAGGTGGGCTGCCTTTGGACTTCTCTCAACCCATAGCCGTTTACACGGCTCTACCAGTTATCGCGTGCCATGGCTTTTTGACGATGAGGCAAGTAAGGTTGTAAGCCATTTTACGAAGCTAAAATGCCGACTTATGCCCTATATCTATCGTATGTCTGCTATAGCCCATATCGAAGGAATTCCCGTTATGCGTCCAATGCTAGTGGAATTTCCCAAGGACCCAGCTACTGACTACCTAGACAGACAATATATGCTCGGTGATAATCTCCTTGTAGCCCCTGTGTTTGATGAAAGCGGCATTGTTGATTACTATTTGCCAGAAGGGTCATGGACTCACCTATTAAGCGGTGAAATCCGCGGGGGCGGGCGTTGGTATAGGGACAGTTACGATTATTTCTCCCTACCCCTATATGTAAGGGATAATACCCTCCTTGCCATGGGTCAAAATGATACTAAGCCCGACTATGATTATTCTGAAGGGGTAGCCTTCCACCTATACAATTTATCTGAGGATGCAGAAGTAAAATGCGAAGTTCCTAATCTAAAAGGTGAAACTGATTTAACAGCTACAGCCAAACGAGAAAATAGAAAGTTAACTCTTACTCTCTCAAAAATAAATAAAGGGGTATCTTTTGTGCTTCACGGTATAAAATCTGTTCAGGCGGTTGATAATGCCGACCTTGAAGAAACGGATAATGGCCTTAAGATTATTCCTAAAGGCATGGTTATTCGTATCGAAGTATAAAAATAAAAGGCTGCTTGGCAGCCTTTTATTTTTATACATAAATCAGATTTCCATAGCTCCTCCCTCCATGGCAGAGGCAGCTGTTTTCTTATATAAACCTAAAACCCCTTTATCCTTTATAATCGGCTTTTTAAATAATTTTTTGCGTTCTTTAAGTTCCTTGCCTATCTCTTCTTTGGTCATCTTTACCCCATTAATTCCTACTATATTTATTCCCCTATTTTCAATATCTATTTCTATAAGGTCATTATCGTTAACAAAAGCTATGGGACCTCCTTCTGCAGCTTCCGGCGAGATATGCCCTATGACTGGGCCCCTACTGGCTCCTGAGAATCTTCCATCTGTAATAAGTGCTGTGGTAGAAGTTAATACTTCATCTGCCACTAAACTTTCTGTAGCATAAAACATTTCGGGCATTCCTGCACCCTTTGGCCCGGCATAACGGATTACTATTACTTCTCCCTCTTTAATATCCCTATCTATGATTGCATTTCTTGCATCTAATTCATTTTCAAAAACCCTGGCTTTTCCTGTGTGAAATCTCATATCTTTATGAAGAGCCGTATGTTTTATAACACAACCATCCGGAGCAATATTACCTTTTAAGACCGCTATTGCCCCATGCTTTGTTATTGGATCATTTAGGGGTCTTATTATCTCATCAGGTTCTAGGCCATAATTCATTAGGAAATTTTGCTGTGTTTTTATTTTATTTGATTCCTTATATTCTTCCAGACTTTCCCTAAGGGTTTTACCAGAAACTGTTAATACTTCCAAATCCAAATGTTTGAATAGCTTTATCATAAGGGCCGGAACACCTCCAGCATAATAAAAATGTTCCCCGGAATAATTTCCCGTAGGTCTTACATTGACAAGACAGGGTATATTTCTTTGTATCTTATCAAACATATCTACACTTAAATTTACCCCTGCCTCTTTTGCTATAACCGGCAGATGCAAAAGAGCATTCGTAGATCCGGAGATTGCCGAATGAATGACTAGGGCATTATGAAATGCAGAATCTGTAAGGATATCCGAGGACTTTATGTTTTTTTCTAGTAACTGAATAATTTGTTGTCCCGCAGCATCCGCTGCATTATAAAGGATATTGGTTCCATAAGGGATAACAGAACTTCCAAGAAGAGAAAGTCCTAAAGCCTCACTCATAACCTGCATAGTACAAGCAGTTCCCATAAACTGACAGGCTCCACAGCTAGCGCAGGCATTTTGCTTTAATAAATTAAACTCCTCCTTAGTTATTTCTCCCCTTTTATACTTTATATTATAGGTTCCAATTTGCTCTAAGGTAAGGTGATTTGGCCCCTCTTTCATTACTCCTCCTGGTACGAATATTGAGGGCATATCCAACCTTGCCATGGCTATAAGATGTGCAGGCACTGCCTTATCGCAAGAAGAAACGCATATAATCCCATCACATGGGGAGGCCTTTGCATGTATTTCAACCATATTTGCAATCATCTCTCTAGATAAAAGAGAATAATCCATTCCCTCGTGTCCCTGGGCTATCCCATCACATATATCCGTTGTGTAGAATTTAGAATGTTTAGCTCCCTTAGCTGCAACTCCTTTTTCTACAAATTGTATTATTTTATCAAGCCCTACACTACCTGGATGACTTTCCCCATATGTCGACTCTATTATTATGTGGGCCTTATCAGTATCTTCGACACTCCATCCCATACCCATTCTAAGGGCATCCACCTCTGGTGCTATATCTCTTACTTTTTGTGATTTATACATGGTAACCCTCCCTAAATTTATGGCTTGTAATTCATATCTATAGTATATTTCCATTACTTTTAATAATTTTCTTATAGTGATATCCGGATTCTTTTATGGTGCGTTTAAAAGTGGTAAAATCCACATGGACAAGCCCAAATCTTTTGGCGTATCCCCTAGCCCATTCATAATTATCTAGCATGGACCAGTGGAAATACCCTGCTAGTTTTTCCCTATATCCTTCATTTGCCAATACCAGTAACTCCTTTAAATATCTATTCATAAAATCAACTCTTTGCATATCATGGACTTTTCCATCTTGACAAACCCAATCATTATTTGCCAGACCATTTTCCGTTATATATACAGGTAAGTTATATCTATCAATCACCATCTTTGGCGCCCAATAAAGGCATTTTGGCTCTATTTTCCACTCTACGGAAGTTTCTTCTTTCCCTGTCAATGTTTCTTGTCTGACATATCCTAATCTTTCATCATACTTTACATAAAACCCTGTGTATAAGTTTAACCCTATAAAATCTAGGGATTGTTTTATTATAGGCATATCTTTTTTATAATCTGTAGGTAGAAGAGAAATAAATCTATCAGGGTATTTTCCAAGTATTACTGGGTCTAATAGATCCCCAAAGGATAAATTTGTAGTTGCTCCGTCATTTTTATTAAACATCGCCTTAATTGCGGCTTGAATGTCTTTTCCGTTGTTAGTTGCCGGCATAGGAGTTTCTCCGCAGGATACAATCCCTATAAATGGTTTTAGTTTTGCATGATCCCTTATAGTTTTGACTGCCAACCCATGGGCTATTAAATTATGATGCCAAGCTCTAATAACTTGCTTTCTTGGAAGGGTTAATCCCGGGGCATGGCGACCAATATCAAGACCATTACAGATATAACATTCCGGTTCATTTTGAGTAATCCAATACTGCACCCTATCTGAGAATTTGTCTACAATAACCTTAACATACTCTTCAAACCACTTTGGGCTATCTTCACTAAGCCATCCCCCCCTATAATATAATTCTAGGGGATAATCCCAATGAAAAAGAGTAACAAATGGTGTAATATTATTTTCTATAAGTGAATCTATAAGTTTATCATAATATGCAATTCCCAAGGGATTTATTTCTCCTACTCCTTTAGGAAAAATTCTGGTCCAAGATATAGAAAACCTATAGGACTTCACCCCTAGTCCCTTTAATATCATTATATCTTCTTCTAATCTATTATAGCTATCACAGGCATTATCCCCATTATCTCCAAAGCGAGTTTTCCCAGGGGTATGGCTAAATTCATCCCATATGCTAAGACCCCTGCCGTCCTGATATGCCCCTCCCTCTATTTGATAGGATGCGGTAGCTGTTCCCCAAACGAAATCTTCCTTAAAGCCCATATATATCCTCCTTCTAATAGTGAAATAGCAACAATCAAAGATACTCTTTGATTGTTGCCTGAAGTTTATAGAAAAATATTTGCGCCTTCTTTTATGAATACTGGAATAGTATCAAGGGGTGCTTCATAAGAAATAGTGCTTCCTCCCACATATACCTTTGATGTCTTTAAGTCAACCCAATTCGTTCCTGATGGTAGATAGACTTCTCTTTGTCTTTGTCCTTCATATAAAACAGGTGCTACTAATATATCGCTTCCAAATAAAAATTCTTCCTGTATATCCCAAGCCTTGTTATCTTTGGGAAAATCATAGAAAAGTGGCCTCATTGGAGGAGTACCGTTAATGCTGGCAGTTTCCATTTGCTTCAAAATATATGGTCTTAGTTTTTCCCTCATAAACATTGCTTCTTTAATGATTTCATATGCTTCCTCTCCAAATTCCCAAACTTCGTTAGGACCATTGGTATCATAATCAAACAACCCAGTATCAATTCCGTAGGAACCATGTTTTATCGGTAATCTATAGCCATGCAATCTAAATACCGGGCAAAAAAGTCCGTATTGAAACCAGCGAACAATTAATTCTCTAAATTTAGGATTCTTAGGATCTCCCCCATAGAATCCCCCTATATCCGTGGTCCACCATGGAATACCGCTAAGCCCTACATTTAATCCCGCCGCAAATTGCATTCTTAGGGATTCAAAGCTTGAGTGAATATCCCCTGACCAAAGCAGAGCCCCATATCTTTGGCTTCCTGCCCACGCACATCTAACAAGGTTAAGCGGAGCTTCTATTCCTTCTTTTTTCATACCATCATAAAAACCTTTCGAATACATCATTGGATAGATATTGCCTACTTCCATATTTGTACCTATGTGGTATCTATAAAGTTCAAAATCATATACCTTATACTCGGGTTCCGCTTCGTCTAGCCAAAATACCTTTATGCCATATTTAAAGTAATTTTCTTTTACCTTATTCCATAAATATTCCCTTGCTCCTGGGTTTGTAGCATCATAGTAAACGGTGGCTCCAAGACAGGTGTGCTGGGTACGAACTCCTTTATCTGTCCTAACAAGATATCCTTTTTGTTTCATTTCGGCATAATTTTCACTTCTAGGGTCAACCGTGGGCCATATAGAAACCATAAGTTCTATACCCATGGATCTTAATTCATCCACCATTGCCTGAGGATCTGGCCAATGCTTTTCATCAAACTTCCAATCTCCTTGCATAGGCCAGTGGAAAAAGTCTATAACAATTACCGATATGGGCAATTCTCTTTTTTTGTATTCCCTAGCAACATCAAGTAATTCTTCTTGATTTTTATATCTTAATTTGCATTGCCAAAAACCTGCTGCCCATTCAGGAAATTTTGTGGCCCTTCCTATTACACCCGTATATTGTTCAATTATCTGCGCTGGAGTATCCCCTGCAGTTATCCAGTAGTCCACAACTGCCGTTACCTCTGCAGTAAATCTAGTTAGGTTTTTTGCAAAAGTTGCCCTTCCATAAGCAGGATTGTTCCAAAAAAATCCATAACCTCTATTAGAAAGGAAGAAGGGAATACTTGCTTGGGAATTTCTTTGTGCCAGTTCTAGTTCACAGCCCATCATATCTAAATGCTCCATTTGGCGCTGACCCATACCAAATATTTTTTCGTCCTTATTCGGCTCGAAGGTCATGGTCGCCTTATACAATCCCCCTAAGATAGGCTTTAGTTCTCGACCAAAATATAATAGGGCTTTATGTTCGTTAAGGTCTTGTTTTGTCTGCCATCTTTCTTTTAAAAGGACTTCTCCTTTTTCATTTTCAAACCATATAATACCGAATTTATTTATTTTACCGGTAATATTTCCATTAGTAATACTGCAAATTTCCTCTCCTATATCGATATTTGCATTGGTTTTTGGTGGGGTTATAAAGGCCCAATCTTTTTGGGGCATTTCAGCCATTTTTGTAACCCTAACCCTTAGGCTGTTTTTTCCAAAGGGCTCTATCCAAATTATTTCATCATCGTATTGATGTACTAGCTTATTATCTTCAGACCACACTAATCCATTCATAATCAAAATCCCCTTTCATATTGATATCTTTTATCCTTTTACGGAACCACTGGTTAATCCGCTGATAATATATTTTTGTAAAAACACAAACATACAAACAACTGGAATAACAAGTAAAACCCCATATGCCATAACCATATTCCACTGGGTGCCGAACTCCGTTATAAGATTGTAAATCTTAGCGGTCATAGGCCTATATGCTTCTTTATTATTAAAGGTCATTGAATATACAAGGTCGTTCCAGCCATGTATAAATGAAAAAGAAGCAACCGTAATAAGGCCTGGTTTGGACATGGGTAAGACAATCTTCAAAAAAGCAGTGAACCGATTACATCCGTCTATCTTAGCTGCATCTTCAATTTCTGCAGGATAGGTTTTAAATATGGGCCTTAATATAATAACAATAAAAGGTATAGAAATTGTTGCGACCGAAAAAATAGGTGCAAAAAAAGTATTAATTAATTTAAACTTTGAAAACGTTAAAAACAAAGGAGTAAGAACTAAGGATGCTGGAAGCATCTGTGTAACTAAAAATGTTGTAATAATAGCTTTTTTACCAGGAATCTTGTATCTGGCAAGCCCATAGGCCGCTGGTATCCCTAATAGCATAGAAGTTGTCATTGCTGAAAACGCTATGATTGCTGAATTTAAATAAGCTCGAAAAGCATTGTTCTTACCAAATAGCTGTTCTGTATAGTTTGCCCATTCTAGTTCCCTTGGAAAAAAGGTCTGGGGTATTGCAAAGATTTCAGCATCAGTTTTTAGGGAACTAACTATAATCCAGTAAAGTGGAAATAAAAAGATAACCCCCAGTGCCAAAGCTATAATACTATATATGATTGCCCTATTACGTTCTTTGGACAGTATCTTCATAAATTACACATCCTCCTTCCCAATTAGTTTGAGGTAAACTAGAGCCACGGCAAAAAGACAAAGGAATAAGATATTAGCTACTGCGGCACCTTGTCCAAAATAATAGTATTTAAAGGAAAGCCTATAGGAAAATGTAGACAGTACTTCTGTTGAATTTACAGGACCTCCGGAAGTCATTACAAATACTAAATCAAAAACCTTAAAAGTATACACAAACCCCAGCATTAAGACAGATAAAATTGCAGGTTTTAAGAGGGGCAATGTAATATTTATAAACTTTCTAAATCCATTTGCTCCATCAACCGCAGCACTTTCATAAATCTCCTCTGGGATATTTGAAAGCCCTGTTGTTAAAAGAAGCATATTAAAAGGAATACCAATCCAAGAGTTAGCCATTATAACACCCCAAAGAGCTGTGCTTTCCTGAAGCAGCCAAGGAATCGGTTTATTAATTATTCCAATACCCATCATAATATCATTAATGATTCCGTTACTAGGACTTAACATGAATTTAAACATAAGTGCGGTTACTGTAATTGGCATCATGTAGCTTATCACCATAAACCCTCTAATTGGTTTTGCCAATCTAAACTTATTACTAAAAAATATTGCTAAAGCAAATCCTATAGTAAATTGAAATGCAAGACTTGCAAAAGTATAAATCAATGTATTTTTGAATGCAATTGTCATCACTTCATCTGATAATACCTTCTTGTAATTCCCAAATCCAATAAATTTTCTTATCCCATTACTTATATTCATGGCGTTTAAATCCTGGAAACTGATTATAAAGTTATAGATAATGGGATAGCCTATCAAAACTAGCATAAATATCAGAGCAGGTAATATATATATATATCCAGCTATAATGTCTTTTTTACCTTCCGTAAGTTTAAAATTCTTCATTATAACCTCCATTCTCCCCTCTGGGTATAGTTTTTAGGTTAAAAATAGCCCCACCACCTTTGTCTACATCCATGTACTCCAGTGAGGGGCCTAAGTAATTATTAATCAGCTAATTTTTAAACTATTGTAGTGATGCGTTAATTTCATCTATTTTTACCTGTGCGTCTTTTAGAGCTTGTGCGGGAGCCTTAACTCCGGAAAGACTTTCTTGAACAGCGTTAATAACTACAGATGAAACTTCAGGCCATTTTGGATGTGGTCCCCTTGGCATTGCATATTGCATCTGGTCCGCAAACACTTTCATAATTTCATCATCACCCCATACTTCTTCAGGGGTTACATCAGATCTTGGAGAGAATCTACCAACAGTTTTACAGAAATCTATATTATTTTCCTTCGATAAGAACCATTTTAGGAATTCCCATGATTCGTCGATTACTTCACTGCTACTTGTAATTACTATATTCTCTCCCCCTAAGGTAGAAGCAAATCGTGCATCTTTCGGCAATTTCGTCACTGCCCAATTTTTATCCGGTGCATTCTTTTCTAAATTAGGTTTAATCCATGGTCCATTAACAATCATAGCTGCATTACCAGATACAAATTGTTTTTCTGCATCTCCTTGAGCCCAGTTTAATACTTCTTTACTTACATATCCTTTTTCAGTAAGATTCGATAAATAACTAAGGGCTTTTTCTGCCTCTGGTGAATCAAGATTTTCTACAGTTGCCCCAGTAGACAATAGAAACGGAAGCATTTGGAATGTTCCTTCTTCATTCTTGATGGAAGAAAATGCTAGTCCATAGGTGTTCCCACTGGTTAATTTTGCTGCAGCCTCTTCTAATTCTTCCCATGTTTCCGGTGGTTCTACCCCAGCTGCCTCTAGCATATCTACATCATAGTATAGTGCAAGGGCATTACTAGCATGTGGTAACCCATAGATTTTGTCGTTGTATTTTGCGGAGTTAAGAGGTCCTTCTAGGAATTTTCCATCTTCCCAAGCGTTTACCTTATCGGTAATATCTGCAAATAGCCCCATTGCAGAGAAGGAAGCATGGTCCGGATTGTCGACAAATGCCATATCAGGTAGTTCCCCTGAAACTAAGCCAATGGTAAACTGTTTTAGGAGCTCATCTCTTGGAACGAATTCGAAGTTAATTTTAACATCATCTTGCATTCCATTATACTCGTCAACATACTTTTGAATCGTTTCACCATTGATACTTGTAAAATAATGCCAAAAAGTAACTTCTTTTGGTTCATCTTTTTTTGATTCTTGTGCTGGGGTTTTCCCGCTATCCCCAGTAGAGGCAGGATCTTGAGTTTTGCTGCTAGAACATCCTGCAAGTACGGATACGCCAAGCATTGTTGCTAGAATAATCGCCACTATTTTTTTCATCTTTTCCCCTCCATTTTTTTTGATTTACCCTTTACATCTTTATTATATAGGGGATATTCCATAATCTGAATTATAATATCCTATGAAATTTGGACAATTTTGAACTAATTCTCCATCTTTAAGATCACTTTTTTGTGTGTTTTACTATATATTCTTTGGCAGATATGCCAGAAACCTTTTTAAAAACCCTACAAAAATACTGTACATCATTGTATCCTACCATACAGGCAATTTCATAAATTTTATAGTTAGTATCTATTAACAATTCCTTTGCTTTATCAATTCTAAAACGGGTAAGATAATTTGAAAACGTTACCCCTAACTCCTTAGAAAAAATCCTACTGATGTACTCTGGGCTCATTTTAAATTTATCTGCATAATCTTCAAGATTAATCTTTTGGGCATAATTATCGTTTATATCCCTAACAATTGCAGAGATTGCAGGGCTATATCGTTTTTCCTCTACTATTGTTTTATTGTCCTTTTCTGTAAACTTTTTATTGATTCTTTCCATAGTTTCCTTAAGTTTAGATGCAGTAATTGGCTTAAGCAAATAGTCTTCAACCCCTAAGGAAATCCCCTTCCTAGCATAATCAAACTCCGCGTAACCGCTTAATATAACAAAAACCACATCCATATTGCATTCTCGAATGTTAGATATCATCTGCAAACCATCCAACCTTGACATCTTAATATCTGTTATTACTACATCAGGGCTAAACTGCTTTATCATTACCATACCTTCATAGCCGTCTTCCGCTTCTCCAATAAGTTCATAAGGCTTCCCCATAGATGCTATAAGTTTACTAAGCCCCATCCTTGTGTGAATTTCATCCTCAACAATCAGTATTTTCATATTTTCCCTCCTATTGAACTTCTTTATATGGTAGCTTTAGCTGCATGCTTGTTCCTTTATCTTCTTTACTTTTTATATCTATATGGGCTGTCCCTAAATAATAAAGTTTAACTCGGTTAATAATGTTTTTAATTCCTATATTATTTCCATCAAATAGACCTTCGTTATTTATATATTCTTTTATTTGATTAAGGGTATCTCCCTTCATCCCCTTGCCATTATCTTTTATCTCAATACATAGCATATTTTCATCATTTACAAAGGCAGATATTTTAATAATTCCCCCGAACTTTTT
>JGI24707J26582_10000750_pt1 | contig 25772 bp, 19 predicted proteins | sample BioPla1DNA1_FD_26582 | JGI IMG/M metagenome (IMG submission 26582)
TTTGTTGAATCAGCAGTTAAGTCCGTAAAAGGAACTATTCTAACCAATGATATGAAGGCTTATAATACGTTTGAGAATCCAGACAATGTACGTCCTGAGGAATTCAAAGATTATAAGATAACAGACAAAGGAATTTCCCTAAAAATTCCTGCATGTAGCGTTTTACATCTTGAAATCGAGATGCTATAATTATAAGAGATATAGTAAAATGCAACAAAAATTCTTTTGGTTATTCTTATATTTTAAGTTAAAGTACCTTAAGATTAATTATTAAAATACAAGCGGATTAAGAAATTCTCTTGTTTTGAAAAATAGGAGCATTAGAACACGATACATGATGGTAGAAAATGAAGTTTATTTTCTATTGTCATGTATCAGTATGTAAAGATGACTCCAAAGAAAGGCTTGGTGCAATTTATGAAACATAAGTGTTTTGCCCGTCTTATGGCATTCACATTGGCAGGGGTATTAACCTTAGGTAGCACTGCAGTAAAAGCTTCCGAAATAAATCCCCCCGCCAAACAAACCACAGGCACTTCAACCACCATAACTGGTACATATGTAAACGAACGAATTCAAAATAGTTATTCGGCCATCAGAAGCGGCTATACTGCGCCTCGTTATACTGGTGATCCAATTGAGATCCGTATGGATCAGGCCATGGTGTCTGGAAGTGGGATTTTAACCAATGAAAATTATGGTTATAAAAATCAAGTGGTACAAATGACGATTGATGATAATGTAGTTTTATCCGTTGATGTACCTAAAACAGCACAATATGTCCTAAGGTTTGATTACTACTCATATGATGATTCTATTCTTCCTATTGAGTTATCCATGAAAATCAATGGTGCTTATCCCTTCTATGAAGCAAGAAGAGTATTATTGGAGACTACATGGATATCCGATGATGAAAAATCCTTTGACCGATATGGTAATGAGATAGTATCCTTACCCAATAAGCTAAAACAATGGGAAAGCAAATATTTTAAGGATGCCAGCTATTTTCATGCGGATCCACTGGTTTTAGAACTGGAAGAAGGAAAGAATGAAATCAGCCTTAGCGTTTCTGAAGGAAGTTTGTTGCTGGGAAATATGTATTTGGAAGCCATAAAGGATCTTCCAGAATACAAGGGTTCTCAAGCAGCTGTAGGCGATCAAATTATTACGATCCAAGCAGAAGAATTTACATATCGTAATGATTCTTCTATTCGATCTATTGCAGAATTTGAAGCAGATATTGATCCTTACAAAGTTACGGATACTTTATTAAACACCATTGATAAAGATTCCTTTAAAAATGCTGGACAAAAAGTTACATATGAATTTGAAGTTCCCGAATCTGGTTACTATTATTTGGCTACCAATTACCGTCAGAATGACAAGGCAGATTTCCCTGTCTTTATCGATATTGAAATCGACGGTCAGGTTCCAAATACAGAATTTAAGGCATACCCCTTTGATTACACTAACAATTTCAAAACCATTACCTTAAAAGATGACAACAAGGATAAGTTGAGTGTTTATCTAGAAAAAGGGGTACATAGTATTTCCTTTACCATTAATATGGAAGTAATCTGTCATGTTCTAGAATCCATTGGTAGAATCATGAGTGAAATCAATGATTTGTCATTGGAAATTACAAAAGTTGCTGGTACCAATAAAGATCGTTATCGTGACTTGCACATGACCAGATATATTCCGGATGTACAAGATAGACTATATGGTTGGGCTGATGAATTAGAAGCATTACATGATAGTGTTAAAATATATAGTCCGGATACCAATAAAATCGCAGCGTTTTCTTCTGCATTTATTGCTTCCAGCCAATTGCGTAGTCTTGCTGAAGAGCCAGATGAATTACCTTATCGAGTAGATGAGCTGTCAACCAGTGTTAACTCTACCAATAAACAGTTGGCTGATTTACTAGATATTTTAAGTAAAAACAGAATTGCTTTTGACAGAATTTATCTATATCAAGAAGAAGCACAATTACCTAAGAAGGCAAACTTTTTTAACAAGGTATATTTAAGTGTTAAGCGCTTTGTTGCCTCCTTCTTTGATCAAGCATATTCTACAAACTCTATAAATGAAGATCACCTTCAGGTTTGGGTAAATAGACCAAGACAGTATGTAGAAATTATGCAAAAGATGATCGATGATCAATTTACACCAGAGACTGGAATTGAAGTGGATTTATCCTTAATGTTTGATCCACAAAAATTAATCCTAGCCAATGCATCTGGTGATGCTCCGGACATTGCTACTGGTATTAACTATGCTTTACCTTTTGACTTGGCGATTCGTGGAGCATTACAGGATTTAACTGAATTTGAAGATTTTGAGGAAGTTGCTGATCGTTTCTCACCTGGTCTTCATATACCGACTACCATTGGTGATGGAGTATATTCCTTACCGGAAACCATGAACTTCTGGGTATTATTCTATCGAACCGATACCTTTGAGAAATTAGGTCTAAAAGTTCCTAATACCATGCAGGATGTTATTGACCTGCTTCCTGAGCTTCAAATGAGAGGATTGAATTTCTTCTATCCTACAGCACAGATGATTGCTATGAGAAACTTCCATGGTACAACGCCTTTATTATTCCAAAATGGTGCGGATTTATATGATGTTAACACAGCGAAAACCACATTAAATACGGAAGAAGCTATCAAAGGTTTGACCATGCTGACAGAATTATTTACGATTTACAACTGTCCTGTGGACGTTCCAAGTTTCTATCAGCATTTTAGAAATGGAGATTTACCAATTGGTATTGGAGATATTTCTACCTATAACTTATTGGTAAATGCTGCGCCAGAGATTGCAAACTCCTGGAGTATTGCTTTAGTTCCTGGTGTGGAAAATGAAGAGGGAGAAATCTTAAGATACACTGCAGGTGGTATGGACAATATCCTTATGTTCAATTCTAACGAAGAGAGAGAAAGTGATGCTTGGGAGTTTATGAAGTGGTGGACTTCTGAGGAGGTTCAAACTGAATTTGGTCAGACTATGCAGATTTCCTATGGTTCTGAGTACCTATGGAATACAGCAAACATGGATGCTTTTGAAGCCTTACCATGGGATTCCCAAGATAAAAAGGTAATTATGGAACAATCTACATGGATCAAGGAATCTCCAAGAATTCTTGGTACTTATATGCTAGAACGTGAACTAAGTAACGCATTTAACGATATCGTAGTACAGGGTGAAACCTTACGTATCCGTATTGATAAGGCAATTAAGCTAATTGATCGTGAGACAGAGCGTAAGCTTGAGGAATTCGGATATTTAGATAATGGTGTCGTAATTAAAGAGTATGAAGTACCTACGATGGAAAAAGTATACGAAATCCTTGGCAAAGAAAATGGGGGTAAGTAAGATATGAGGAAAAAAACATCAATTAGTAGGCGAGACAATAACAGAAATGGTTATGTCTTTCTTGGCCCGTATTTCTTATTGTTTTTTATATTTATATTAATCCCTGTTGTAATTGCTATTGGATTATCCTTTACAAACTTTAATTCAATTCAATTTCCAGGATTTACAGGGTTCTTAAATTATATTAACTTAATTACCAAAGATGAGATTTTCATGCAAAAAGTATTACCCAATACGGTAACTTACGCGATCATCGTTGGTCCTGGAGGATATATCTTATCCTTTATATTAGCTTGGGCTTTATCCCAATTGCCCAAGTATTTACGATCAATTTTTGCATTGGTTTTATATTCACCAACCATGACTGGTGGAGTTGCTATGACCGTTCTTTGGAAGATTATGTTCAGTGGTGACCAGACCGGTTATATCAACAGCTGGTTAATGAGCCTTGGTGTAATTAATGAGCCGATTATTTGGTTGGTTAATACCGATTATCTCTTACCTATTGTTATTATCATCGGCTTATGGAGTAGTATAGGTGGAATTGGCTTCCTTGGTATGCTTGCTGGTATTCTTAATGCAGATGAAACCTTATACGAAGCGGCAGCCATTGATGGAGTAAAGAATCGTTTCCAAGAAATGATCTATATNACCATACCAAATATGAAACCTCAGATGCTATTTGCTGCGGTTATGTCCATCGTTGGTGCTTTCCAGGCTGGTATGATCAGTACACAGCTGACTGCCAATCCAACGCCGGGTTATGCAGCACAATTAATTGTAAACCATATTGAAGATTACGGTTTTATCCGATATGAGATGGGATATGCAGCGGCAGTTTCCGTTGTTTTATTGGGTATCATCTATATCTTTTCAACAATATCAAAGANATTATTTACAGAAGATTAGAAAGGAGGACCTGTTATGGCTTATAAAGGTAATCGAATTAATCCCCGTAANTTTGAAAAGGGGCAACTAAAAATAATCATAGCTATTTTACCACTCATTTTATTCATGGGGCTTCCGATCATCTTCATAATATCCCATGCGTTTAAACCAATGGAGGAATTGTTTGCATTCCCACCAAAGTTTTTTGTATCTAAGCCAACCTTGGATAACTTCAGTAAATTATTTAAGGCATCAAGAATGGCTGGTATTCCAATGAGCCGTTATGCTTTCAACAGTATACTAGTAACGGTAGTTGTAGTACTTGCTTCCATTCTATTATCCACAGGAGCTGGTTTTGCATTATCAAAGCTTAGATTTAAAGGTAAAAAATTGCTGATGGATATTAACCAAGCTGCATTGATGTTCGTTGCTGTAGCGGTTATGATTCCAAGATACTTAACCATTAATTTCTTAGGTATTACCAATACATATTGGGCACATATTTTACCTTGGCTTGCGACACCGGTAGCCTTATTCCTTGTAAAGCAGTTTATTGACCAGGTACCAGATTCATTATTAGAGGCTGCTTATATTGATGGAGCAGGAGACTATAAAGTTTATTTTAAAATTGTTCTTCCTATGATTAAGCCGGCTATTGCTACAGCTGCAATATTGGTATTCCAGCAGGTTTGGGTAGATCTAAGTACATCAAATTACTATATCAATGATGAAGGATTAAAAACCTTAGCCTTTTATATGAATACCTTAGCAAATGCGAATAATACTGTAGCAGGTCAGGGTATGGCGGCAGCGGCTTCTCTGATTATGTTTGTACCTAACTTTATCCTGTTCATATTACTTCAGAATAGTATTATGAACACTATGGCACATTCAGGTATTAAATAATCGTAGGGAGGAGAAGAAAAATGAAACAAATTTCAAGGTTAGTATCAACCTTAATCTTGGCATGCATGATGATCAGTGCAGTACTCGTCCCAACGACTGCGTATGCTGAAGTTCCGTATAAAACCTATACCCATGATGCAGCGAGTGGAAATTATAATGTTATAGAAACCCAAGCNGCCTATGTACCTCACTCTGCGATTACTAAAGTTGGTGAAGTTTCTTTTTCCGGAGCAAGAGATATGATGATAACCNAGGATGGTTTAATCTATATCGCTGATACTGGTAACAAAAGAATCCTTGTATCCGATTTAAAAGGTAATTATGTAAGAGAGTTTGGTCAAGGGGTATTAGTTACCCCCTGTGGTGTATTTGTAACTGAGGAAAATATTGTATATGTAGCTGATCGTGATGCCAAAAAGATCTTTGTATTTGATCCAGAAGGCAATGTAATCAACGAATATGGAAAACCAAATCATCCCCTTTATGGTGATGAAGTGGATTTTCTACCTTTGAAAATAGTTGTTAACCATGCTGGAAATATGTTTGTAATNTGTGAATCCAATACCAATGGTATTGTGCAGATCAGTCCAACAGAAGGTGGCACATTCTTAGGGTATTATGGAACAAACCCTACTAGCATTTCTTTGGTTGACATTATNATACGTATGTTTATGACCGACGCTCAAAGAGCGAAAATGATCATGAACAGACCACCTACTCCGGATAATCTAGCTATNGATGATAAAGGCTTGATTTATACCGTTACTAGGGGACAGGGATTAGAAACCCTAAGAAGATTAAATATCGCTGGTAAAAATGTTATGGAAGCAGATAACTATGATCAGACTCCAGCAGCTGTTATCCCAGGAAATTATGAAAACGTATACATGGTATCGAATCAGGGTTATGTATATGAGTTTAACAACGAAGGTAATATGTTGTTTGTATTTGGTGGTAGGGATGACGGTAGACAAAGAATTGGTTTATGTAAGAGGGTAGAAGCAATAGGTGTGGACCAGAATGACATGGTTTATCTACTGGATTCGGATATGAACCAGATCCATATCTTTAAACCAACAGAATTCACAGATTTATTACATGAAGCCTTATATCTCTATTCCAAGGGACGTTATACAGAAAGTAAAGCTCCATTGGAACAGATTCTTGAGATGAATAGTTTATTCGGATATGCCAACAAGGCCATGGGCTTGGCATATTTGCAGGAAGAAAATTATGATATGGCCTTGCATTATTCTAAGCTAGCATCGGATCGTGAGACTTATTCCGATGCCTACTGGGAAATCAGAAACGAATGGCTAAGAAATAATTTAATCCCTGCAGTGGGACTTATCATATTAATCTACATTATCATAAAGGTACTAAAATATTTCCATAAGAAAAAAGGTATCTTTGATAAAGTAAATGAAGTACGTTATACCATAGGATCAACCACATTAATGTTACGGTTAAAATATTCCTTATACTTTATGAAGCATCCGATTGATGGTTGTTATGGAGTACGATGGGAAGGAAAAGCATCCTATTTAAGTGCAAATATTTTATTAGGAATCTTTATACTTTTTAATATTATTAATAAATATTTTACTAGTTTCCTCTTTAAGACTGTGAGAGAAGGAAGATATAACTTAACATCGGATATTGGATACATCCTATTGGTATTTATCATTTTAACTGGTTGTAACTATCTGGTATGTACAATTAACGATGGTGAAGGTTCCTTTAAACAGATTTATACTGGATTTGTTTATTGCTTAACACCTTACATTGTTTTACAACCATTTGTCTTCATCTTAAGTCGTGTTGTAACTTTGAATGAACGTTTCTTGGTAACTTTCTCAGAAAACTTTATATTTGCTTGGATAGTTATCTTGGTTTTCATAACAATCAAAGAAATAAACAATATAACGGTGAAAGAAACCTTTAAAATTATTGGCTTAACATTCTTTACAGCCTTAATTTTCATGCTTTTAGTATTTATCCTTTATGTACTATGGCAACAAGTATATGACTTTATTTCAGCAATCGGCGGAGAGGTGGTGTATCGACTTGGCTTCTAAAAGAAATATATCCATTAGAAAAATTGTTGTATCTACATTAATCGTCGTGTTTTTTGTAGTTGTGTTGATCGCCATATCTACCGTTCCTAAAACTTCTGATCAAACTGGATTTGAAGGAAATAGGAAACCTCAAGGGTTGGATCAGTCATCATTACCAAAATCAAATGTAGACCAATATAACAATAAATTAGTAGCAGAAAATGATCATTATGAGATGTATTTAACTGGAGCTAATCTTTCCGTTACAATTAAAGATAAGAGAACCGGTGCTACTTTAGTATCTACAGTTCAAGATGATGACGGAAAAACAAATAAACAGTGGTTAGGTTTTATTCAATCTGGCATAGTTTTAAATGTGATTGACGGATATAATGAAGCAGTTCAAGCAGATTTAATAAATAATAACAATTTAATTGAAATTGCTGAGATTGAAAATGGATTTCAAGCAGATATAGCATTCCCTGATTTAGGATTTGCTTTTCTTGTGAAAGCATATTTGGATGGGGATGCAATGGTTGTTGAAATTCCAGATGAATCCATTCAAGAAACAATTGATAAATTCCGTATCGGTGCCATTAATGTATTTCCTATGATGGGTAATAGTTATCTGGGTGAAAACACTGGATATATGTTTATTCCCGATGGTAACGGAGCCTTAATCTACATAAATGATAAAGAAGGAAGATTAACTGGCGGTTATTCTCAGATGATTTATGGGGATGATGTTGGTTTTAANGATCAGTCTACCCAGTCCCTATTATGGGATAATTATCAGACNGTGAATGATGCTGAAAACATAATGGCTCCAGTATTTGGCTTGGTTCATACGGATGATGAGATCGGTTTCTTAGGTATCATTGAAAGTGGTGCTGAAAGAGCAAGTATCGAAGCATATCCCAATGGGGTTAAGATCGATTATAACCGTATCTATCCAAAATTTATCTTAAGAAAAGTATTTAAACAGCCAACCAGTAAAGGTAATACTGGTGTAGTTGATGATTTGGAAGAAAACAGAACTCACTATGATATCAAAGTAAGATATAATTTCGTTAGTGGTGATGAAGCAGATTATACGGGCTTGGCTATCAAATTCCGTGATTATTTGCTTAATGTCCTTGAATTACAAATTCAGGAGTATGATTATAATACCAGAGTGGATTTTCTTGGAACGGAGCGTGAAGAATGGTTGCTCTTTACAAAGAGTGTCACTATGACAACCATTGATAATATCCGTGAAATTTATGATGAATTAGAGGAGGAAGGAGTTAAAGATATCTTGTCCATCTATAAAGGNTGGCAAAAGGGTGGTCTTTATAAGGTNCCTGTNACCGCTTATAAAGCGGATGGTANTATTGGAGGAACCAGAGAACTGACTTCTTTAATCAAAGACATTAATGAATCCGGTAGAAAACTATATCTTTATCAAGATGTATTAAGAATTAATCCAGGAGAATTTAATACAACCTTTAATATTGTAAAACGAATTGACAAACGTCTTTTTGAAGAACCNACATATATGGATGTATATGAAGATATGTTGTATTTAATTCCCAAACGTACTGGTTATTATCTAAATAAAATCCAAAGAGATTATAAGAAAAAAGGAATCTCTGATATAGCATTGGCTGGTATCACGAATAAGATATTTACTTATACCTACAGTGGATCAGAATATTCCAGAGTAGATACAAAAGAAGCATATGAAGATATCTTATCTCAACTAGATACTGATTTTAACTTAGTACTAGAACAACCTTTTGCTTATCTTTGGAAATATACCGATGCCTTTTTAGATATGCCAGTTGGAACTTCACAATATAATTTTGTGGATGAAGAAGTACCATTTTTAACGATGGCTTTAAAAGGAATTATGCCCTTATATTCTGAATACATGAACTTTGAGGCAAATAAAGAGGAGTTCTTCCTGAAGCTAATTGAAACAGGGGTTTACCCATCCTTTTTAATAACTTGGGAGGATTCTTCCAACCTAATTTATACCAATTCAGCAGATATTTATAGTTCAAAATATAGTATCTATAAGCACAATATTGTTGAATATACCAAGGCGATTCAAGAAGTAAACGATGCTGTTAAAGATTCCTTTATTATCAGACATGATCGTTTGGATTCAGGGGTAACCGTGGTAAGGTATGATAATGGAGTAAACGTTTATGTAAATTACAGTGATGAGGTGCAATCCGTAGATGGTTATACGATTGAGCCTATGTCATATAAGGTAGGTGAGGCAAGATGAGTAAGAAACCAAAAGTTAAGAAAGTAAAGCTTGGAAAGTTAGCAAAAAAAGAAGCACGTTTTGGTTATGTGTTTATAGCCCCCTGGCTTATTGGCATATGCATGTTTCTAATCATACCTTTGGTGCAATCTTTCCAGTTTGCATTAGCAGATATTCGAATGACACCCTTTGGTAGATTGATTACCTTTGTAGGTCATGAAAACTTTACACAGATTTGGCTGGAGGATGCGCAATTTCCAGTAATGCTGGTTGCCTATTTCCTTGAGACCTTATTATCGGTTCCAGTCATTGTAGTATTTGCATTGATCATTGCTATGCTTTTAAATGGAAAAATCAAAGCGAAGGGAATGTTTCGTTTGATCTTTTTCCTCCCGGTAATTATTGTTAGTGGTCCTGTTATGCTTATGTTAACAGGACAGGGTGCAGCTACAATTAATTCTATGAATACCCAAGTTATTTATACCACCTTAGATCGATTTTTACCTGGGTCTTTAGCAAATGCAATTACAGATGTATTTAGTAATATTATTATGATTTTATGGTACTCTGGTGTTCAGATTTTGATTTTCTTATCCGCGTTACAAAAAATTGATAGTTCTCTCTACGAAGCCGCTCAGATTGACGGTGGCTCCGGTTGGGAATGCTTTTGGAAGATAACTTTACCGACTATTAAACCAATGATTCTTTTGAATGCAGTTTATACGGTAATCTTCTTATCCAATAACGAAAACAATGCAATTATAAACATTATCCAGAGCGCTATGTTTGCAGGTAATAAGGGATATGGTTATGCTTCAGCCATGGCTTGGATGTATTCCTTGGCAGAAACCTTAATCATTGGTATCATTTCCTTAATTCTATTAACTAGAAAAGATGCTTATGAAAAACAAGTGAAAAAAGTGAAAAAGGAAATGAAAAAGCAAAAACGTGCACTAAGAAGAGCTAGAAGGAGGGGAAAGAGAAATGGAGCGAAAATTGACAAACAGCTCAAACAAGTTGCTAGAGCTAAAAAGTAAATTTAATAAAGATAAAGTTAAAAAAGTCTTGAAAGGCTCCAGAGAAAAGGACGGATTAATTAAACAGATTATTGTATACGCATTATTAATCTGTATTGGTTTCGTTTATTTATATCCCATCCTTTATATGATCAGTAATAGTCTAATGAATTTGGAAGACTTGTTAGATACTTCAATTAACTGGATTCCTAGTAAATTATACTTGGATAACTATAAAAAAGCTGCTTTAAATATGAATTATATCGGCACATTTTTCCAAAGTATTGTAGTAGCTGGGATACCTACCATATTGAATGTAGTAGTATGTTCCTTTGTAGGCTATGGATTTGCTAGATTTGAATTTAGAGGGAAGAAGATATTAATGGCCTTATTAATATTCTCTTATATTATTCCTCCACAAATCACCATGATGCCTACCTATGTACTATATGCTGATTTAAAATTAGTTGGAACCCTATGGTCCTTTGTACTTCCGGCACTGTTTGGCCAAGGGCTGAATGCACCGATTTTTATCTTGATATTTTATCAATTTTTCAAACAAGTACCGAAGGTACTGATTGAGGCGGCACAAATTGATGGAGCGGGATTCTTTCGTTCATTCTTCAGAATCTCCATTCCTTCCGCAGTGCCTGCAATCATAACCGTCTTCTTGTTCTCACTGGTATGGTATTGGAATGAATCCTATTTAACTCAATTATACGTTAACGGAGTATTCTCCAATGGTAATTGGACAACGTTGATTGTTGAATTAAAGAAATTTGATATGACCTATAATCCACAGATGGCAATGGTAGTGGATGGTGCTAGCTCGAATAATAATGAATCCATTCGAATGGCAGCCACCATGTTAAGTATTCTTCCAGTACTTGCTATGTACTTCGTATTACAAAGATACTTTGTGGAAAGTATTGATCGTACGGGTATTACAGGTGAATAATCATTTTATTGCAGTAGTTTAACTACTGCAGTAAATTGACTATTATAAAGAAAAACAAAGAAAATAAAAAGAGGAGGGCTACAAAGATGAAAAGACTAATAGGATTACTGTTAGTACTTACCATGTTAGTAGGCGCTTTATCCGGATGTGTTTTCGGAGATAAGGATAACGCAAGCAAGGATAATGGCGGCTCAAACACAACTCCCACAACTGCGGGAAGTAACAACGACGCACCCGATAATCAGGGTGACAATGGAACTAATGACCCAACAGATTCTGAACCGGCAGGTTTACCGCCGATGACTACAGAACCAATCACATTAAAGTACATGAACTTTGACAGTGAGGTTCTTACTCAGAAACTAGCTGAAAAGTTTGAGGAAATGTATCCAAACATCAATGTAGAAGTGGAATACATTAATGTTGCTGACTTCGGTACTACATTATTAAACCTTATCAATACCGGTGAGGTTCCGGATTGCTTCATGTTCTCTGACTCAGACTTTGCTTTATCCAATTATCTTCTTTTAGATTTTACAGAATATTGGGAAGCAGATCCAGAAAATCAGAATCTATTACCTACCATCAATGAGTTAAAGATTGGTTACTATGATACTGATAAAAAATGGGCTACACCAATCAAATTCTTCCCTGGTATCGTTTATATTGACAGAACTGTATTAGAAACCTTGAATATACCGATGCCATCCGTAGATTGGACTTGGGGTGAAATGATTCAATTAATCAAGGATGCTACTGATCATACTCAGACTCCTGCATACTATGGTCTTGGAGCTTACAACAGATTAGACAGCTTATATGGTATTGCTGCATCCCAGAGTATCAAGGGTGAGTTTGGTTGGGATGGTACTGGCTTTGACTTAAGTGTATGGGCTGTTGGTGAGCAGGAATTTGCAGATCTTAAGTTAAATGGCTATGTTGCTCCAGATAGAGAAACTCAGAAAATGGAAAACTGGTTAGGTGACTGGGAAGGCTGGGCAGGTGCCAGCGGACGTGTTGCTATTATGACCGAATCATACTGGACCTATATGAACATCTGGGATAGTCCAGAATATAAGGAAGAAATGAATATTAACTTTGTTCCTTATCCAATTCCTTCTGTAGAAGAAGTAGATGGTGTTGCTAATACAATCGCTACTTTAGATATGGGTGGTATTTCTGCAGCTACAAAGTATCCGAGAGAAGCTTATGAATTATTAAAATTCATGGGTTGGGGTGTAGATGGTTGGAAAGCTAAGATGGAAATCTTTAAAGATGAATCCATTACTAACTCTTCCGGTCAACCTCTAAAGAGAGATTCTATGCCTGCTCCAATTACTTTAGATGAAGAAGTTTGGGCTGAGTACAGATCCTTATATCCTACAGATGAATTAGATGGCCCTTACTGGGATAGATACTTTGAAAATTGTATTAGACCAGTTCCATTTGGTTGGATGTCAATTGCAGGATACTGGACATTCTGTGATGAGTACTTCAACAATCTAAATGTTCATAACTTAGTAGATTCCGGTCAAAATAAAGCTGCTGACTTTGCTGCAGAAGCAACAGAAATGGCAAATCAGTATCATAAGGAAGCTATGAAGAAATACTTCAATATTGATTGGGAACCAACTAAAAAATATAATTAATTGAAAATTTTATAAGTTAAATTAATTCAGATGGATGGATCCGATATTTTAATATTGCCTTTTGGTTTACATTAGATATCGGATCCATTCTTTAAAGTAAATTTTACTTATGGTCTTTGTAATAAAACTTATAAATTTGTATCCAATATATTGATAGATATTTCGTATTTATGTGTATATAATAATATTGTGATATTAAGGAATTAAAAAATACAGATGTTTGAAAAGAAAGTGAAACGAGCAGAGGAGGACATTATGAACGAGATGCGAACAAAATACAATAAACCATTTATAGAACAAAGAGCCGATCCATATGTATATCGACATACTGATGGGACCTATTATTTTACTGCATCTGTACCTACCTATGATAGGATTATATTAAGAAAGTCCGATACTTTAAAAGGTTTGGCAGATGCAGAAGAAGTTACCATATGGGAAAAGCATGAGAAGGGAATCATGAGTTGCCATATCTGGGCACCTGAAATTCATTATCTTGATGGTAAATGGTATATTTATTATGCTGCTGGTGATATTGATGATGTTTGGGCAATTCGTCCATATGTCCTAGAATGCAGCGATTTAGATCCTATAAAGGGAACATGGGTAGAAAAAGGGAAAATGCAAAGAGCAGATGAAGATCAATTTTCTTTTGAAGAATTCTCTTTAGATGCAACTGTATTTGAGAACAAGGGTAAACATTATTTCGTATGGGCAGAAAAAGTAGGCGTAGGAAAAATGGTTTCAAACTTATATATTGCAGAAATGGAATCCCCTACGAAACTTAAGACGGTACAAGTTCTATTAACGACTCCGGATTATGATTGGGAGAGAGTAGATTTTTGGGTTAATGAAGGACCTGCTGTAATTAAAAAGAACGGTAAGATATTCTTAACCTATTCTGCCAGTGCAACCGGTGCATGTTACTGTATGGGAATGTTGACCGTGGATGAGGATGCAGATTTATTGGATCCAAAAGTTTGGAAAAAAGAGCGTTATCCTGTTCTAAAAACCGATTATGAAAAAGGGATTTATGGACCTGGCCATAATAGTTTTACTGTATCTGAAGATGGTAAAGATATCATGGTATATCATGCAAGACCATACGAAAAAATTGTAGGAGATCCTCTATATGATCCCAACCGTCATGCTATGTTGATGGAAATCGAATGGAATGAGGATGGTACTCCTAGATTTGAATTTAAGGAAAATGAATAGATAACTTCATGATCCCATCTTAATTACCCATCCATTTATATTAGATAATAATGAAAGAATCATTATTTAGATAATACTGCCGGTCAGTATACATATTATATTTATATAAAAATAATATGTTTTCATAGGACCGTCTAGTAATAAAATTACATTGATTTTGTGCTTATTAGGTCATTTGCTAGAATTATTGTATAAAAAATGTGAAATATATCTTGACGTTTTGGTGAATTAGTAGTATCTTTATATTAGTTAATCTATTTATTTAATAATTAATAACTTAGTTAACTAAAAGAACAAAGTTATACTTTATTCATTCAATAATAAGCATGAAAATGCTTTTTATTTAAAAATAATTAAGGAGGCAAGAAGATGAAAATTAAAAAGTTTACTGTAGCAGCATTAGCATTAACTATGGCTCTATCTGCTACAACCGCTTTCGCAGCAACTCCAGTTTATGAGTACAGCTTTGATGGTACTTTAGGTGGAGCACAAGTAGCAACAAGAGAAGGAGACGTTGATGGATTACCTGTAACTCCAAACGTTCCTCAACCAAATGCCAACATCACTGCACAGTTTGCTGAAGGTGTGAACGGCCAGGCATTATTCCTAGACAGTACATATGGTGTAATCCTTGATGCAAAAGCTGTTGGTGACACCTATTCAGTAGCATTCTGGATTAATCCAGACAGATTCTCTAACTATGGTTCTTTGGTTCAAATTGGTCAGGACTTATTAGAAGAAGAAGGCAGATGCTCTTGGTTAAACCTTACTAAGACTGACTGGGTTGGCGATATGGCACCCGTTGTTTGGTCCAGAAGCCAGAAAGCTTCTTTAGAGCTTGGTGATGATCCTGACGTTGTATGGCCTTGGTATCAGACAGCTCATTTTGCAGCAGCTGATAATCCTTTAGTATTAGAAAGAAAAGCTTGGACTCATGTTGCTATTACTGTTGATGGAAACACAGTTGGTGTAGATGCTAATGGAGAAGAAATTCCTGGTACTCATAAGAGTAAACTTTACATCAATGGTGAATTATTAGGTGAAGGTGCTGTAGCAAAATATACCTTTACTGATGATTCTAAGATTTATCTTGGAATTAACTGCTGGGATCAGTTAATGAAAGGCTATTTCGATGACTTCAAAGTATACGATGTAGCTCTTACTGCTGAAGATGTTAAAGTAGCTATGAACGAGCCTGCTGGTGGCGCTGTTGAAGAAGTTAAGGAAGAAGCTCCTGCTCCTGCTGAAACAAGCACTCCTAAGACTGGTGTTGTTTCCTTAGGTTTAGCATTTGGTTTAAGCGCAGCTGCTCTTGGTGCTGGTGCAGTAGTTCTTAAGAAAAAAGAAGAAAGATAATTAACTTATCTTTATGCTAAAAGGGTAACCTAATTGGTTACCCTTTTTTAATCCAATCTTTCATCTACTATCAAAGATTTATATTATATAAGACTACTTAGTAAATAGCCTCTTGATAAAATGTAAAAATCGATCTGATATACTGCAAGATTAGAAGGTGATGCAGCTTAATATCTCATTGGTATTAAGTCGATATAATCCTGAAGAGGAGCATCTCTTAATAGGCATTCAATAATTTCTTTGCCCAGAGGATCCAAATCAGGAGTATTAAATTTCGCTGCTTCCTTCTTAAAGAAATCCATTAAGATTTTAGCCCCTGCGTCATAACCCTCAATTCCTACTTCTTGCTGTCTTTCTGGCTGAAGGAAGGCTTTTCTAATGTATTGCCCCTCCACTTTCAAAGAATCAAGTACATAACCTAAGATATTGCAACGAGCTTCCATTAAATGCTCTTGTTTAAATTTAGCACTACCACGTCTTGCAATATATTCACGAACAACCCATTGAGGATTAAATCCGACCTTATAAGCACCAATATGTTGGTTGGGTATTAATAAATACCTTGTACTAGAGGATTGAACAAATTGATCCAACAATAGATTGGCCTGTTTTACCATTTTACCTGTAGCAAAAGGCCAATAGGATCCGACTCCTTCACTGGTCATTCCGGCACTGCCTATAATACTTGGATTATTATAACCTCTGGGAGCCACTAATCTCCATAGCCAGGCAATGGCGGGGGGTAGAATGTGTAAGAGTCCTAAGATTCCATAGGAGGGATTCTCTTTGGTACAAGGTGGTGTTCGAACACCAAAGCTTCTTACATCTACTTCAACAGGCTCCTCTACGATATCGGGAACCATATATCTTGGAAGAATGGCTCTTGGGTTAGGACAGGGAGTTCCATCGGAATCTAGGGTATGCTCCCAAACAAGGCAGGTAGACATTGGTATCCCATCGATATTTAAGAATAATAAAGGTTCTTTTGGCTGGGTAAATATTTTTTCATACATAGGTGAAGTACCATAGTTCTTAATATGATCCAACCTGAGGAACCAACCACTTTCAGCATCCTGTACGACAAGTTTTTTACTATCGTTTTGCATTTTTGTATGACAAAGTGCCATATCATCGGTTACAGGACGTAATTCACAAGATTCAGAAACATCCAAGTAATATTTCTCACCAGTAATGGTATTCTCTGCTAATCGAAGTCTTCCATCCATTTCCTTATGGGCTGGTTCTATCATCTCACTCTTACCACCACCGGAAGCACCTTCATGCATAATAACAATTTCATTGTCATAAGGGGTAACCACTTTTACTGTAGAAGCGTGAGCCGTAACCCATCCTTCTTTTTCTCCAATATTCAATAAGACTCCATAGATTCCCTTTTTTGCGCTAGGACCAGGATATAAATTATAGGAGTAAACTTCATGGACTTCTTCTAGCCGGTTATGGACTACAATTTGCTTTCCGTCAAAATGGGTATGACGAAAAGGTGGTGCCAGATAAACAATGGTTATGGGTTTAAAATCATCGGATACCTCATCCATACTTAAAAATCCTTGTAAATCAGCCAAAGCACTGGCAAAAAAAGCTGCATTTGATGGTGCAATTAAAAGAGCGTCATAACCGTATTTCTTTCCTCCAGCCTTGAAAGGTAATAAAATAAGATCTTGATTTTTTAACCAATCCAAGGTTTCTTCCCTAAGGGGGGCAAAATCTTTCCCATAAAGATCTTTATATCTAGGCTTATCCGTATCCTGATCATCACCAATCACTAGGCTGTCTGGGTCACGACGTCGCATATAATCTTCTACATAGTTTACAACAGCACCATTTTTACATCGAGTTACATTGGCTTCTAGTATAAATCCCTTTCCAGCTACTTCATATCCTACGTCAAAACTAGTACTATTATCACTACCAAAGGACAAGTTTAGAAGTTCCTCTCGGGATTGTGGGATTATAATTTTTTTATCATTAGACAAGAGATTTTTAAGTTCCTCTGATAAATTAAGTTTCTTAAGATGCTCTTTCATAGTCTCTCCTTCTGATTGTATATTTCTTTTAGTCTTATTTTCGGTGTATCTTTTACTAAATATGCATTCTCATAAATCCTACGAAAGTCGTAAAGCCTACTAAAGTCATAATACTTGCTAAAGTCATAATACTTGCTAAAGTCGTAATACTTACTAAAGTCGTAATACTTGCTAAAGTCGTGATACTTGCTATAGTCGTAATACTTACTAAACTCATGAAACTTGCGAAACGCATGAAACTTGCGAAACGCATGAATCTTACGAAATCTCTGTTTGTAGTTTAGAATCCTTTTCTAATATTTCATTCAGCATATTTGTTTTCATTGTTTCAAGTTTATTTTGAAGTTCCTTATCATAAACGGCAAGGATTTGAATCGCCAAAATAGCTGCATTTTCAGCGCCATCGATTGCTACCGTTGCCACCGGAACACCCTTTGGCATCTGAACCGTAGATAATAATGCATCTAAACCATCTAAGGTAGAAGATTTAATCGGTAGCCCAATCACCGGTAGGGTTGTATGGGCTGCTATAATTCCAGCCAGATGGGCTGCCTTTCCAGCTGCACAAATGATTACTCCAAATCCATTTTCAATAGCATTGGTTGAAAAATCACATGCCTGCTTTGGGGTTCTGTGAGCACTTATAACATGAACTTCCACTGATAGACCAAAATCTTTTAACGTTTGTATGGCTCCTTTGACCACAGGAAGATCACTATCACTTCCCATCAAAATAGCAACTTTCTTACTCATAAATAATTACCTCCTTGAATTATCTGCCAAAACCACTTATTAATTTAAGCATATTGCTGACATATAATATAATCATAAATGATATAAAAAATCCGATATCATAGATTAATCTAAGGAATCTTTAGATATCGGTTTATGTAGAAGTGTTAATAATATAGCTTATTTCCCTGTTAATGTCAATCATAATAAAAAAAATTTCATTTTCCTATTGACAGGAAATATTGTCCATTGTTATAATGCCTTTAATATTTTAAACCGTTGAACAAGAGAAGTAGAAATAATTCCTTGTATACAGAGAGTCGCAGCTGGTGAAAAGCGATTACAAAGATTATTTTGAATGGACTTGTGAGGGAAGCCTGAAATCTTAGGAGAGTAGGCGCTTACGGGAACCCTGTCCGTTATCAGTAGGGTGCATATGATGGTATGCAAAATGAGTGGTTGTATTTTGATACAACAATTAGGGTGGTACCGCAGAAGTGAAAGCTTTTGTCCCTTGGAGGACAGAAGCTTTTTTTATATGCAAAAACACTGATGATTTAAAGTGTTAAAGTGATAGTGTCTTACAAGGGATAGAGTAATTTACAAGAGTAAGGGATTTACAATCACAAGCAGATTAATATTTTAATTTTGAATTGAAAGGAGAGATAGTATGATTCGACCAAAGTTAACTGATCTAGAAAGCTTTGCAAAAGAGTATAAGCTGGTACCAATTTGTAAGGAAATCTATGCAGACATTATTACTCCCATAACCCTGCTTCGAAAATTATCGAGGATAAGCCAACAATACTTTCTACTGGAAAGTGTAGAGGGTGGTGAAAAATGGGGNAGATATTCTTTCCTTGGTTTTNATCCTANCTTACAGGTAAGCTGTAAAAAGGGGNTTTTAACCATTAAGGAAGGAGAAAAGCAGCATGAAATACANCTTGAAGAACAGGGAGATCCCTTTGAAATATTAAGAGATATCCTGGCTGATTACAAATCTCCAAAGATGCAAGAGCTTCCACCATTTACAGGAGGCTTTGTAGGATATTTTTCTTATGAAATGATTGGGCATACAGAAAGAAAACTAAAGATAAAAAATAGTGATTATAAGGATTTTGATCTCATGCTTTTTGATAAAGTAATCGCTTACGACCACTTAAAACAAAAAATCAGTATCATTGTAAATGTCAAGACAGACCAGTTAAGTTTGAATTACGATACTGCCTTAAATGAGATTGAAAAGATTGAAAAAATAATTTATGAACCTCTTGATTTAATCGAAGTCCAAGCAAAAAACAAGGTTCAATTCTCTTCTAATATTAGCAAAGAGGATTATTGTCAGATGGTGGAGCGAACTAAGGAATTTATCGTAAGGGGAGATATCTATCAAGCAGTGATATCCCGGTGCTTTACGTCCCCTTATCAGGGGAGTTTGATAAATGCTTACCGTGTGTTAAGAACCTCAAATCCTTCTCCTTACATGGTTTTTCTACAGAATGGAGAAATCGAAATCATGGCTTCCTCTCCGGAGACATTAGTTCGAATTAAGGATGGAAAAGTAGTAACTTTTCCTATCGCTGGTTCCAGACCAAGGGGAAAGGATACCAATGAAGATTTGCTACTAGAGACCCAGTTGATGCAGGATGATAAAGAACTGGCGGAACATAATATGCTGGTTGATTTAGCAAGAAATGATATCGGTAGGGTAGCCAAGTTGAATACGGTCAAGCTTACCCGCTATAAGGAGATACAAAAGTTTTCAAAAATCATGCACATCACTTCTGAGGTAGAAGGAGATCTAAGGGAAGATCAGGATGCCTTCCATGCCTTAAAGGCGATTTTACCGGCTGGAACTCTTTCTGGTGCCCCAAAGATACGGGCTTGTGAGATTATTGATGAGCTAGAGCATGAAGCAAGAGGAATCTACGGAGGTGCCATAGGTTATATTGATTTTACAGGAAATATGGATACCTGTATCGCCATCCGAATGGCAGTGAAGAAAGATGATAGGGTTTCTGTGCAAGTGGGAGCAGGAATTGTGGCGGATAGTATTCCAGAGAAGGAGTACGAGGAAACTCAAAATAAAGCAAAGGCAGTGATTGAAGCAATCGAAAAAGAAAGTGAGGTGGAAGAGTATGGTAGTAATTATTGATAATTATGATAGTTTTACTTATAATCTGGTTCATTTGGTTGGAGCTTATAGAGATGATATCAAAGTTGTAAGNAACGACGAAATCACCTTAGAAGAATTAGAAGGCCTAGAGCCGACCCATATCATAATATCCCCTGGGCCTGGCTATCCCAAAGATGCAGGGATATGCAAGGAATTAGTGCAAGCGATGAAGAAAAAGGTTCCTATTCTAGGAATATGTTTAGGCCATCAAGGAATTTGTGAAGAATTTGGTGCTAGGATAATTCCTGCTGAAAAACCTATACACGGAAAGAATGGCAATATTCATATTGCCAATGGAAGTAGAATCTTCTACGGGCTTCCTCCCATGATTATGGCTGGCATATACCATTCTCTTATCGTTGACCGAGATACACTCACCGATGATTTACTCATTATAGCGGAAGATGATGAAGGTCTTGTTATGGCGGTTAAACACAGACAATATGAGATCTACGGACTTGCCTTTCATCCAGAATCTATTTTAACTCCCCAAGGAGATAAGATTATTGAAAATTTTTTAAAGATTGGAGGGGTTCCGATTGATACAGGAAGCAATTTATAGCTTAATCAATAAGGAAAATTTAAGCCTTTCTACAGCGAAAACTGTAATGAATGAAATTATGTCTGGTATGGCAACCAATGCACAAATCGCTAGTTTCATCACAGCCTTAAGAATGAAAGGGGAAACAATTGAAGAAATTACCGCCTGTGCTATGGTCATGAGAGACTACGGTTTAAAGTTAAAGCATGAAGGTGATGTTCTTGACATTGTGGGGACAGGGGGTGATGAAGCCAATACCTTTAATATTTCAACCATATCTTCCTTCATCATATCAGCAGCCGGAATACCTGTTGCTAAACATGGGAATCGCAGTGTTTCCAGTAAATGTGGAAGTGCTGATCTTTTAGAGGCTTTGGGAGTTAAGATTGATATCCCCGTTGAGAAATCCCAAGAAATATTAAAGGAGATTGGTCTTTGTTTTATGTTTGCCCCCTTGTATCACTCCTCTATGAAATATGCGGCTCCAGTGCGAAGAGAATTAAGAGTTCGAACAATTTTTAATATCTTAGGTCCTCTGGCTAGTCCAGCCAATGCAAATTTGCAGTTATTAGGGGTATATGATGAAAACTTAGTAGAACCTATGGCCAGAGTTTTGGCTAATTTAGGTATCAAAAGGGCTATGGTAGTTCATGGCCATGATGGCCTAGATGAAGTTACCTTAACTACAAAAACAACGGTTTGTGAGGTAAACCATGGAGTACTCAATAGCTTTTTCCTAGATCCGTCTCAATTTGGCTTACCGTATTGTAAGCTAGAAGATTTGGTTGGGGGCGATCCTGCTGTTAATAGAGAAATAGCCCTAAAGATATTAAAGGGAGAGAAAGGACCCAAAAGAGATATCGTATTACTGAACAGTGCTATTTGTCTTTATATGTGTTTCAATAACATTACCCTACGAGAATGTGTGAGACTAGCCGCTGATATGATTGATAGCGGGAAGGCACTGGAGCAATTGAACCGCTTCATTCAACTATCCAATAATTCTTGATGATAGCATCACTGAAATTGTGTAAGATCATCGGTAAAGATCATCCCTATGAAATTATAAGAGTATTAAAAACAGAAAAATGAGATTGAAGGATACAGGATATTATCTGAATTAGAAAGTTGGTGCAAGATGATACTTCAAGAGATTGTTAAATCCACCAAAAACAGAGTGGAAGAATACAAGAAAGAATTATCTTTAGAAGAAATTAAAAGCAGAATTTATGTGGATGGGAAGGTCAAGAGCTTCAATCATAGAGAAGCCTTTGGATTTGAGAAGGCGCTTTTACAAGCTTCCAGTTCATCAAAGCCAAATATTGCATTAATATGCGAAGTAAAGAAAGCTTCCCCATCCAAAGGAATTATCTCCCATGACTTTCCCTATCAAGGGATAGCCAAAGAATATGAAAAGGCAGGTGCCACTGCCATATCGGTTTTGACTGAGCCAAAATTTTTCCTGGGTTGTGACCAATATCTGATGGATATCAGCCAAAATACCCATATCCCAGTACTGAGAAAGGATTTCATCATAGATGAATATCAGATTTATAGATCAAAGATCTTAGGTGCCGATGCCATATTACTCATATGCTCTTTGTTGTCTACGGATATTTTAGAAAAATATCTAAAAATCTGTGATGATTTAGGTTTATCTGCCTTGGTGGAAGCCCATAACAAAGAGGAGATCAATTCAGCTCTAAAGGCAGGAGCAAGAATTATTGGAGTGAATAACCGTAACCTTGCTTCCTTTGAAGTGGATATACAAAATTGTATACGATTACGAGAATTGGTTCCTAGAGATATCATTTTTATAGCAGAGAGTGGAATCCATTCGGTTGAGGATATTCATACTCTAAGAAAAGCTGGTGTTCATGGAGTATTAATCGGAGAGACCTTAATGAAAAGCAAGGATAGAGAAAAACTTATAAAAGAAATGCTCTATCTAGCCGAATAATCCGTCTATCATTCCAAGTTAGAAATAAGGATAAGGAAATTTAAGTGAAAGGGGATGGTTTACTTGACTGCTATCAAAATATGTGGTTTATCTCGGGAAGAGGATATTGATATTGTGAACCAATTACTTCCTGAATATATTGGCTTTATCTTTACGAAAAGTCGCAGAGAAATTAGGGAAGAAGTTGCAAAGCAATTAAAGAAGCGTTTGCATCCTTCAATTAAAACCGTTGGAGTTTTTGTTAATGAGGATATGGAACGAATTGTCCGTATATGTCAAGCTCAAGTCTGTGATTTGGTACAATTGCATGGAAATGAAGACCATAACTATATTCATCAATTAAGAAATCAGATTCCTCAAAAAATNATTAAAGCAATTCGAGTGAAGGATAAGAGAGACATCCAAAANTCATTGGATATGGATTGTGATTATTTACTCTATGATTCCCATAGTCATTATGCAAATGGGGGCAGTGGAACAAGTTTTGATTGGTCCTTGGTGGAGGGGGTCAGGAAACCATTTTTTCTAGCAGGGGGAATTCATAAGGACAATGTATTAGAAGCCATTCGCCGATGCAATCCCTATGGCATTGATGTTAGTAGTGGTGTCGAGACCGATGGATATAAAAATCCAGAAAAAATAAGGGAATTCATAGGAAAGATAAGGAGTGTGATCAAATGAAAAAGGGGAGATTTGGTACTCATGGAGGCCAATATGTTCCGGAAACCCTAATGAATGCTATTCATGAATTAGAAGAAGCCTATCATTATTATAAAAATGAGGAAAGTTTTCAGAGGGAACTAAACCAATTATTACAAACCTATGCTGGACGTCCTTCTTCTCTATACTATGCAGAAAAGATGAGTAAGGATTTGGGCGGAGCTAAAATATATCTTAAGAGGGAAGATTTAAATCATACAGGTTCTCACAAAATAAATAATGTATTGGGTCAGGTTCTTCTGGCAAAAAAAATGGGGAAAACCAGAGTCATTGCAGAGACAGGAGCCGGACAACACGGTGTAGCAACAGCAACGGCTGCCGCACTTTTCGGAATGGAATGTGAAATCTTTATGGGATTGGAAGATACCCAGCGCCAGGCTATGAATGTATATCGTATGAAGCTTCTGGGTGCCAAGGTACATCCCGTGACCTCAGGAACACAAACCCTAAAAGATGCCGTCAATGAAACCATGCGAGAATGGACCAAACGGGTTACTGATACCCATTACGTATTAGGATCTGTCATGGGCCCTCATCCCTTTCCAACCATTGTTCGAGATTTTCAAAGTATCATAGGCCAGGAAATCAAAGAACAAATGATCGCCTTGGAGGGAAGGCTTCCAGATGCCATCTTGGCCTGTGTTGGAGGCGGAAGTAATGCCATGGGAGCATTTTATGAGTTTATTAAGGATAAAGAAGTAGCTTTGATTGGATGTGAAGCAGCTGGTCATGGAATCCATAGTGGAAAGACAGCAGCTACTATGACCATTGGAAGTTTGGGAATTTTTCATGGTATGAAATCCTATTTCTGTCAAGATCCATATGGTCAGATTGCACCAGTTTATTCTATATCGGCAGGATTGGATTATCCTGGAGTTGGACCAGAGCATGCTTATCTTAAGGATATTGGTCGAGCGGAATATGTGCCAATCACCGACGAGGAAGCAGTATCTGCCTTTGAATACCTTTCTCGTATTGAGGGAATTATTCCTGCCATAGAAAGCGCTCATGCAATTGCTTATGCAAGAAAAATGGCTCCTAAGCTGCCCCAGGATCAAATCATGGTAATTTGTCTATCCGGTCGTGGAGATAAAGATGTGGCAGCCATAGCAAGATATCGGGGGGTGAATTTAAATGAATCCAATGGATAAAATATTCTCCAATGGGAAGGCTTTTATACCATTTATTACTGCAGGAGATCCCTGTCTTTCATTTACAGAAGAATTAATTTTAGAAATGGCAGCAGCAGGAGCAGACCTGATTGAAATTGGCATCCCCTTTTCCGATCCCATTGCGGAAGGGCCAGTGATACAGGCAGCAAACATCAGGGCTTTGAGCAATGGTGTAACCACAGATCAAATATTTGAGATGGTAAGGAGGGTTCGCAAAACTTGTAATGTTCCCCTGGCTTTCATGACCTATGCCAACCCTGTTTTTTCCTATGGAATTGGAACCTTTTTGAAAAATTGTAAAACAGCTGGGATTAATGCCTTAATTATTCCCGACGTACCCTTTGAAGAACATGAGGAATTTAAACCCCTATGTAAAGAATTTGATATTAGTTTTATATCCATGATAGCACCAACCTCTGAGAATAGAATTAAAACCATTGCTGAATCCTCGGAAGGTTTTATCTACTGTGTATCCTCTCTGGGGGTAACGGGAATGCGTAATGAAATTAATGGGCATGTGGAAGATATGGTAAAATCAGTGAAAGAAGTGAAAGACATTCCCTGTGCCTTGGGTTTTGGTATTTCCAATCCTATGCAAGCAAGAGAAAAGGCTCAATATTTTGATGGAATCATTGTAGGTAGTGCCATCGTAAATATCATAGCAGACCATGGGCTAGACAGTATTCCTAGAGTAAAAGCATTTGTTAAAGAAATGAAAGCGGCGATCAATAGCCTTTCAT
>JGI24707J26582_10000758_pt1 | contig 25668 bp, 27 predicted proteins | sample BioPla1DNA1_FD_26582 | JGI IMG/M metagenome (IMG submission 26582)
CGACGCGGTGGTTGGCCGGGAGTTCGAAAACGTTCGCGACCGACCCCGCCATGCCCGATTTAGGGTCGTACGCCCCGAAAATGACACGGCGCAGGCGAGCTTGTATGATCGCGCCTGCACACATCAAGCAGGGTTCCAGCGTGACGTAAAGGTCGCAATCGATAAGTCTCCACGTCCCGAGGATTTCCGACGCCTCGCGAATCGCCATGATCTCCGCATGTCCCGTAGCGTCTTGCTTTGCCTCACGCGTGTTGTAGCCGCGCGCGATGATCTTGTCGCCGTGCACGATGACGGCTCCAGCCGGGATATCACCGTATGTCGCGGCTCTTTCCGCCATTTTGATTGCTTCTTCCATGTATTTTCGATGTTCATTCTGCATCATACGTATAGAAATCCTATTACATGTCACTTTTTGCCTATCATCAGAGCGAACTGCCGAGCGTTCCGGAAATTGCCTATGTCAAGCGACAGGCGTGTCTGTTGTCGCCTGCCCATCGAACGATGCTGTGCTGTTCCATGTTACCACTTGTCGCTTGCAGTAATCTTGTCACACTAAGTTGTCCGCTTTTCGAGTATTTGGAAGAGGAGAAGTCGGGACGGCGGACGTTCGTTTTTACACTATTTTTTGTGGTAAGATGCTCATGTATGTGGCTTTGCATGTTTTCCGCTCGTTATTCAGTCAGGGCGGGTGTCTTGCAGGCACTTGTTGAAAGGCACGCTTTCTTGGCACAGGGACAGATCGGTGTAAGGGAAGCTGAGCATAGACCGATAGAGAGTTGAGATTAAACGATGGCATTACAAGAAGGACGCTGTATTAATTGCGGGTCGATTCTTTTTCTGGATCCTAAGATGCCTGAGGGGCATTGCTTTTTCTGTGATTGTGTTTTTAAGAACGAGGACGCTTTCCGAGCGGCGGCGCATCCCGACGAGTTTACGTTCCCGAATGAGCCTCAGCCAAAATATGAAGGGCCTTCACTGACACCCTCACAAGTGCATCACGGACCTATTGTGCCGGCAGTCAGGCAGTCGGCGACAAAAGTTGCGCCGGTTGATGACTACGTTATCCCGGAGAAAAAAGTGCCGAAACTGAAAATTCCTTTGAAAGCGGTCTTGATGATGTTCGTTGTCGCGCTCGTCGTTGTCGGAATCTTTGCGGCAATTGCGATCCCGACGGTTTCAAAACGTAATGACCAACAAAAACAGATCGGCGAGCTGTTTGTGGCTTCCTTACCGATTGAGATTAATGTAGAAGATGATCTTCAAATCCAAAACGTAGGCAGCACGAGCGCCGTGGTCATTCTCAAGGAAGACATCACGCTTGAAGAGGGTGTCGAGTTTTTCAATCAATACTGCGATGCGCGCGCCAAGGTCTTAAAGATCGAAGACGGAACATTCGACAAAACAAGAAAACCTGTGACGCTCAGAATCGCCACGCCGAGCGGAGGCTACCTGATCAAGAATCCAAGCGACGAGGCGACGCTTATGACGACCGCAGTTACGAAATTAAAATAGCTTTGATGACAAAATCATGACAAAAGAGCCCCTTTAGCCCACGCGAGGGGCTTTTCCGTTTGAATTGTTTTTTGTTTATTCATAAATGATTATCAGGATTGACATCTATGTAGATTACAATAGAAACGTAATCAGAAGGTTTGCGCCCTGAATTTCATACTTTTCCTCCAATTGATGGACAGACTCGAGAGTGGTGCCTCGAGTCTGTTGTTTTGTGTGCGGGTACGGCGTCTCGCCTTTGGTGTAAAATGCCTTCGGTCTGTTCATTTATGAAGTCATACATTATGATTGTTTTTGAAGTCTGCATTTGGGAATGTGGGAACGGCGATGACCGATGAGCGTTCCCGCGCTCAAGTGGTAATTGAGCAGTTTAACTCGCGCATCGTGCCCAATGCTCCAAGAAGCGTTCTCGTGCTCAAGTGGTAATTGAGCAATAATCGTCTCAGGCTGCTATGGAAAGTAATATGAAAAAAGCGATTCTATTCATCCACGGGTTTGCGGGACACCCCAACCAATTCAATTTGTTTTATCCTGAAGTGCCTGACAGATATGATTATCGCTCGCTTCTTTTAGCAGGGCATGGAGGGAGTGTCGATGACTTTGCCAAGGCAACCATGCAGGAATGGCAAGATCAGGTTGATGAGAGTATTCGTGAATTAGGCGGGAAATATGACGAGATCTACATCGTCGCTCATTCGATGGGGACTTTGTTTGCCTTGCAAAGAGCTCAACTGTCCTGTGTCAAAGCGTTGTTTTTGCTTGCTGTGCCGCTCTACATCAGGATCAGTCTGTTACCGTTTTTCGGCAAATTGCGGATGATCGTTCGAGCCTGCCATGGCGGATCCAAGAGCAAATACGATCTGTGCTCCGGCATTGAGCCCGATATCAGATTTTGGAAATACATAAAATTGATTCCCATTTATCGCTCACTTTTAAAAGAAGTACGCAAGACGCGAGCATTCATAGAGAGCAAACGGTGGCTCGGCAAGACGTGCGTCATCTTTCAGTCGGCGCATGACGAGCTCGTAAGTCCGAAAGCGGGGAAGCTGTTGACCGGTTTAGGCTGCGACATTGACATCTTGGAGAGCTCTACCCACCATCAGTACAGTGAAGCAGATGCCGAGAGGCTGGTGCAAGTTTTTCGCGAGTGGTTGACGTGACAAAAACGAGTGATGTTAAGAGGGGGAACGCTTAGCTATGGATAAAAAAAGCGGAGACGATAGAACCGTTCCCTTGATTCAGTTCGTCACTTCCATGCTGATCTTCGGCACAATCGGCATTTTGCGAAGGCACATCGCTCTGCCTTCCGGATTTCTGATTTTTGCGCGTGGAATAATCGGCGGACTGTCCGTGCTCATATTTGTAAAACTGAAAGGCGGTAATGTCTTTCGCCAGATCGGCAGGCGGCCGATCGTTTGGCTGATTATGACCGGTGTGCTTTTGGGCAGTGAGTGGATTATGCTTTTTGAAGCTTATAACCTCACAACTGTCTCGATCGCCGCGCTGTGCAATTACATGCAGCCGATTATTGTGCTGCTGCTGTCGCCCTTGATATTTAAGGAGAGGTTGACGGCAAAAAAACTGATCTGTGCTGTCATTGCGGTGGCGGGAATGGTTCTGGTTTCCGGTGTTACGGAAAGCGGGGTGATAGCGGGCAATCACACTAAGGGGGTTCTGTTTGGACTGGGTTCGGCACTGCTTTACGCGATGTTTGTCATCATGAACAAAAACCTAGCAAACATCGATCCCTATACAAAGACGGTGATCCAGCTGTTTACTGCCGCCGGCGTTATGATTCCCTACCTCTTTATTTCGGGCGATCTCAGAAAAATCGAGTTCAATCCGCTCACCGTCACGCTTCTCCTCGTTGTCGGTATCATTCATACGGGTTTCGCCTATGTCCTGTATTTCAGAAGTATGGAAGGGCTGAAAGCGCAAACCATTGCCATATTGAGCTATATCGATCCTATATCCGCGCTGCTTTTCTCTGCGCTTTTATTAAACGAATCATTGAGCACCGCCGGACTTGTCGGTGCTGTCATGATCTTGGGAGCTGCCATCGTGAGCGAATTAGAGAGGAAGAAACGAACAGATACATGAACTTGAAAACGATATGGAGAATACTAAGATGTGTGTATTGAGAGATCTGAATTTACAGAAGAGATTGAAAGAACGGTTCTTCCGCTACGTAGCGGTTGAGAGCCAGAGCCGGGAAGGAGCTGATGAAGTACCGAGCTCGCCCGGTCAGTGGACGCTCGCCAGACTGCTCATGTGTGACCTCGAAGCGTTAGGTCTGCAAGGGATCGCGATCAACGAACATTGTGTCGTTCAGGCACATCTCCCGGCACGACTTCACGGATCCCGTAAAAATGTGCCGTCGATTGGCTTTGTCTGCCATTTGGACACGGTGGATGTAGGACTCTCACCGGAGATCAAACCGGTGTTGATTCGCAATTATCAGGGTGGTGACATCTGTCAGAATCGCGAAAAGCATCTTTATATTTCCGTGAAAGAACATCCTGAGCTGATGGATTACATCGGCGAGGATATCATTGTAAGCGACGGCACTTCTGTGCTCGGAGCGGATAACAAAGCCGCGATCGCCAATGTGATGACTGTGTTGGAGATACTGCGGGAGTATCCGGAACTTGAGCACGGTGATCTTTATGTCGCCTTTGTTCCCGATGAAGAGATCGGGCTTCTCGGGTCAAGAGAGATCGATTTCGATAAATTCCCTGTCGATTACGCTTACACGATTGATAGTTGCGCATTGGGGGAAGTCGTGTACGAGACGTTTAACGCCGCTTCGGCGGAGCTGCGGATCAGAGGCATCAGCGCCCATCCCATGTCATCCAAAAACACTTTGGTGAACCCTGTGATGGTCGCGGTCGACTTCATCAATCTTCTTAATCGCGCGGAAACTCCGGAACACACGGAAGGGCGGGAAGGCTACATCTGGGTTACCGGCGTGCGCGCCGATATGCTGAACTGCACTGTCTCGCTCAATATCCGAGACCATGACAGAAGAGCCTATGAGGCGAGAAAGAAATATCTTGAGGAAGCGTTAAAGATCACGAAACTTAGGCATCCGAAAGCGGAAATTGAGCTTGAAATCCACGATGTTTATGGAAACATTGCCGACGCCGTGACTCCGGAAAACAGAAAATGTATTGACTATCTTTACAGGGCGCTCGAAGAACTTCAAATTCCTGCAAAGACGATCGCCATGCGCGGCGGAACGGACGGATCCTATATTTCTACGCGCGGCATCCTCACACCGAATTATTTTACTGGCGCTCACAATTTCCACTCAAGGTGCGAGTTTTGGCCCATGGGATCCGCGGAAAAATCCTGCCTCACAACGCTGAAACTGATCGAACTTGCCGCACGAAAGGATTAGTGGAGTTTTTCAAAGATTTTACAAAAAATTATTGACAAACGATAATTTCAGATTCATAATGATTATCGTTAAACAATAATTTATCCGAGGTGTTGTTATGAAACGAAAATCATTGATGATCCTGCTTGTCAGCGTGGCCGTCCTTTTTATTGTGTTGGCTTTGCTGCCGGATCGTTTCCCTGTCGTCTTCTCTTCCATGATCGCTTTCCCTTTTGAGCAAATCGCGTTGGGATTGAAGACTTTATCTCAGACAGGTGCGGTTGGAAACGGAATCGCCGTCTCCTTGTGGATCGGCATATCGCTTGTTCCTGCCATTTTTGCCTTGTCTTACCGAGAAAAGAAAGCGTGGCCTGAACGAATCGCGTTATTCGCGCTATCCTGCGTGCTGTTGCTGGCGTTGTACGGACTGGTGAATCCATACGTATTTAGCGTATTCAGCTCCGATGCGGAAAAAGAACTCCTGCCGGTAGTTAATGCAGTTTTTGGAATTTCCGTTTGGTCTGTCGCTATTCTCTATATCGTCTTGCGGCTGATCAGGCAGTTCCGGTCAAGCGATAAGGCGAGTCTGTTGCGCCATATGCGCGTGCTGCTGTATGTTCTTTACGTCATATTTACGGCATCGGCAGTCTATCCCTTGGCAACAGGACTCGTTGACCTCATTGGCGGATCACCTGATGTTTTAGACAGCGCCGTCAACGTCATTCGCTTGTTAATCGCCGCTGTGCCCGACGCTTTGTCCGTCATCGTCGTGATCCGCGTACTCGATCTTCTGGAAATCGCCATGACGGAGAAACAGACGGGTATCGTGAAGGCATCGGAGCGGCTCAGCGGGATGTGCTGCGTTGCATTAGGCGTCACGACGGCGCTGACAGCAGTATTTAATGTTCTACAGGTTGTTCTCATGCGTTCTTTAACGAACGTGGCGACACAGGTGGAAGTTCCTGTCGTCAACATTGTATTTCTTGCCTTTGTCTTGTTGCTTTCACGATTGCTTGTGGAGAATAAAGAGCTCCGTGAGGATAACAGCCTCTTTATTTGAGGAGGTGACTTATGGCGATTACTGTACATTTGGAAGATGTCCTGAAGGACCGGGAGATGACCTCGAAAGAGCTGAGCACTCTCGTCGGCATAACGGAAGCGAACCTGTCGATCTTGCGAAGCGGCAAGGCGAGGGGAGTCCGATTCGGAACGATCAATAAAATCTGTTATTACCTCGAATGCGATGTGGGGGATATTCTGAAGTTCGATGGAACTCTGGAGGAAGAAGACGATGAAAACTAAAATACGAGTGATGATCCTTATCGGTGCCATGCTTGTGGCGCTCGTGCTCGGAATGACAGGAACGGTCAAAATGATTAACGGATCGGTCAACGATCCTGCAATACCCATGGATTGTCTGATCGGTGTTTTTGTAACGAAAGACTATCTCGATTTATATGAGGGCTTCGATCCCGCGAACGACGAAGTCGGTAAATTGGGAAACGCAAATGACACTGCGCGCCTTTATGCCACGATTGTTGAAACACCATTCACGAACAGGGAAACGGGTGAGACAGATGTCGTAAAACAATATGTGTTTGAAGGAATAGAAGGTATGCGTTTCCTTTATCCGAAAATGCAGTCGTCATCTGATTCCTACAGGGAGCAAACAGTCGATGAGGCATTCTCCGACGTTCATTTTCATATTCATGTGACAGATGACAGTGAAAGCATTTCACTGAAGGGGACAATCTACATAACATCCGACATGAGCTTCGATACGCTGTATTTCAACCCGGTCTACCAGTCAGACTCGGGTGACGTATACGTTGTAAGCGGTGATGCCGCCGTGGGGATAGACGAAGGCTTTATACCCGGAACTTCCATGACTACCAAGGTTAACGCAACGCGTACGAAAACAATGGAAGATTCGGAAGTTTCAGACACTGCCGAGGTGGAAGTAACGGTCAGCTACATGGACAAACCGACCGGTATCGCGATCCTGCAATTTGATGGAGACGATCAACTGCTTTTGCGTGATGAGTACGCTCCCGAAACGTTACCTGAAACGCTCGCGATGCAACCGGGCACACAGTATGTCGTTATTGAAACTACAACAGCTTCTGAGGATCCGTCAGCATCTGTCATGCGTGATATCTTTCAGCGAAGCGATGAGAGCTTCGAAGCGTTCTTCTGCCGCGATGACGGGTTGTGTGTGAAACAGTCGTGTGACATTGACTGGAATGATTGACGATTGCGGTCTTCTCTCAATGATCCTTTAATCAATACCGATTCGTTTTCCGTTAAAATGGATCAAAATGGCAACGAATGTCCCGGGCGGGAGTGTTTCTTAAAAACGGAGACCAAATGTCTTTCATGAAGGTACAACAACTGCATCGCGATGCGCACGGCATGATCGACGCGGCGTTGGAAAGCGCTAAACCGCAAAGCGCTGTCAGAAAAGCTCTGACAGCGCTTCCTGATGATGAGAAAAAGCTCTATCTGTTCGCGATCGGGAAGGCGGCATGGAGTATGGCGAAAGCTGCCGCTGACATTCTCGGAGATCGTATCATCGAGGGTATCGTCATCACCAAATACGGTCACGTTCAAGGTGAATTGAAAAACATTACCTCATACGAGGCGGGGCACCCGATCCCCGATGAAAACTCGCTCAAAGCGACACGGAAAGCGCTCGAACTTTCCGACTGCTTGACGGCAGATGACCGCCTTGTCTTTTTGATCTCCGGCGGCGGATCTGCGCTCTTCGAAGACAGCGCTTTGAGTCTTTCCGAACTGCGGGAAATAAATCGTCAGCTCCTCGTGTCCGGCGCCGACATTGTCAGCATGAACACGCTCCGAAAACGCTTCTCGAACGTCAAGGGCGGTCAGTTCGCCGAACGCGTAAAGCCCGCTCACATCTTCTCCATTGTGCTCTCCGACGTTCTCGGAGATCGTCTCGACATGATCGCCTCGGGGCCGGCGTACCCCGATCGTTCGACGAGCGAAGAAGCGAAACGTATTGTCACGGATTACGGAATCGAACTCTCTGAAAAGGCGATTGAACTGCTCGACAAGCCGATGCCGCAAAACTTGCCCAATGTAACGACTGAGATCGTCGGTTCCGTGCGAGGACTTATCGCTAAAGCTGAGGCAGAGGCGAAAGCGCGCGGCTACGAAACGATTGTGTTGAGCGACAGAGTCGACTGTGAAGCTCGAGAACTCGGTCGATTCTTGGGTGAGTTAGCGGAGAAAAAGGGGTGTGAAAAGCGCCGCAAATTCGCCTTCATCCTAGGCGGCGAAACGGTTGTTACGGTTCAAGGCGACGGCATAGGCGGCAGAAATCAGGAGATCGCGCTCGCTTCCGTTCCCTGCCTCGCGAACGTACCCGGAAGTCTCGTGTTTTCCGTCGGGTCGGACGGAACAGACGGGCCGACCGACGCTGCCGGAGGAATCGTGGACAATACGACGCTCGAAAAACTCGTGAAAGCTAATTTCGATGTGGCTGACGTCTTAATGCGAAATGACAGTTACACGGCATTAAAGGCCGTAGGCGGCTTGATCATGACGGGGCCGACAGGCACCAATGTCAATGACCTTACGTGTCTCATGCTTTCCGATTGAGTTGACATTCCCGAATAATCGGAGTCAGTGTCGGATATGATTTTCCGGTACCTCCCAAACCTTTATTTTCCGGACAATTTCCCGGAGAATTCTTCCTCGTTTATACCTGATCGAACGAATCTACCATGACAGCCCCATATCATTTATTCGATCCATGTACTCCTTTTCCATCTCAAAACATATTTCGCTTTCTGAAATAAGTTGTGCCAAGTCTTTCGTGTCGATGTCGCGGTAGACGATCTGTCCAAATTCAGATTCGTATTTATCCCTTATAGGTTTGATTTCGCTTAAAAATAGGGGGTAATTCTTTACCAAGGTTCTCGCCAGAGCTGTCGCGCTGTTGCAATAATCGAGGGAAAAATCAACATCATCAAATCCCGCGGACGTATTGTTGTCTGAAAATACAATCGGCTTAAACAACGATACGCAAGGATGAGGGCTACCGGTAATCCAGACAATGAATTGATCGTTGATGTAATCGACGATCATGGACGACGTAGCTTCCGATTTAATGAACGGACCGGAATGGATACAGATCGATTTCATGCCTTTCTTTATCTTTTGGTCCGGATTCATGTGGGATCTTAAGAGACTCATTACGCTTGTCAAATCTCCGTTCGAGTTCTTCAGATAGTTGTAAGCATATTCTCGTCTGGCGTCGCCTTTCGTAAAGAAAGTGACGAGCTTGTTTTCATATCTTGCTTTGAAGTTACATGGTTCTTCAGTGTCGGGATCGACTTTACAATAATCATCCGTGATGGAATAGGCATTGGAGATGGCCGCGACGTCGCGTATTTCTTTCAGCGCCCAATGCTTGCCGCACGTTTCCAATATGTACCCTCGCCCAAAGTCTTTAATCAAAAATGAATTGTGGTACTTTAAGGAACCCCTGTAACCGCCGTCGCCGCCCTGTTCATGCTCGCCGATCAAATCAGTGATAAAACTTACCGCCTCTTGAGCATCTTTGCAGTTGTGCAACGCCAAACGCAAGATATCCATACCCAGCAGCGCATGATCGGCCACCTTAGCCTTTGGAAAAACTGCCTCGTTGCCAATCGACAAGCCGAATTGATTAACGCCCATTTCGGCTCCCCACATCCATACAGGACGAGAAATCAAGGCGCTGTATTGATTATCATATTTGTTGAAGATGGATTTTAGAGCTGAATATGGCTCTTTGATGTATTTATTCGAAGCCTCAATATACGGTCTAGTATTGAATTCTTCCACGGGATTCGCGGAATAATAAACTATTTGAGGTTCTCCCGGTTCTCTATCGGAGTTTTTGCCAAAAAAAGAACGTCCACTCCCAGCCCCGCAAAACATTGTCACCGTATCACACATGGTCACGATCCTCCCGCCGAAATCATGTAAAAACCATCTGTATCGTCAATACCATTTTTTCACTACTGTGTGATTTGTTCAAGTCGATCGTTACGTTTGTGATAAGCTCTATGGGCGAGTGACCATAACCGCACAAAAGGTGCCAGCGCATTGTATTCCGGCATCATGAAGCCGAGTCGATCGTTTGTAAATCGAAAGGAAATCGATATATGAATCACGAGGACATCCGACATAAATACGAACAAGCTTCAAAGTTTTTCGCAACGAATCAAACGCGCTCTTATGCCTTTCGCCGATCATGCCTAGAAGCCCTAGAGAAGGGGATACGGCGCTACGAGAAGGACCTCTATCTCGCTCTGAAAAATGATTTAAATAAGAGCGAACACGAGGCATACATCACGGAAATCGGCCTCGTTTACGGAGAGTTGTCTTATGTCAAAAAGCGCCTTCGCCGATGGATGCGACCGAAAAGGATTCGTCCGGCGATCGGTCAAATGCCATCTTCCGTATGCGTTCACCCGGAGCCATACGGTGTCTGTCTCATCATGTCTCCATGGAACTATCCCGTACTGCTGACGCTCAGTCCGCTCATCGGCGCAATCGCGGCGGGGAATGTCTGTCTTTTGAAACCGTCTGCTTATAGCCCTAATACGTCATCCGCCATCGCGTCTATCGTTCGAGAGAGCCTTCCCGAAGGTTACGCCTTCGTCGTGGAAGGCGGTCGTAAGGAAAATGAGACGCTTCTCGATCTCCCGTTTGATTACACTTTTTTTACCGGGAGTCCAACCGTCGGACGACTCGTCATGGAAAAGGCCTCACGTCATTTGACGCCCGTAACGCTCGAGCTCGGAGGACGATCGCCCGTCATCGTTGATGAGAGCGCCGATATCGAGAAAACGGCCAAGCGCTTGACGTTCGGCAAATTGACAAATGCCGGACAAACTTGCATCGCGCCCAACCACGTCTTCGTACACCGATCCGTCGCAGACGACCTGATCGAAACACTTGTGAAGAACTTCTCGGAGACGTTTGAGTCAGATGAGCATTACCGAAAAGATTATCCGCGCATCGTCAACCGGAAGCATTATGATCGCCTTATGTCTCTCTTGGAAGGACAACAAATAGCCGTCGGCGGTCGGGGAGATAGCGGGCGTTTACAGATTGAGCCGACCGTGCTCGTGAACCCTGCAAAAGATTCTCCCGTCATGGAGGAAGAGATATTCGGCCCGATTCTCCCAGTCATCACGTACGACTCTCTCGAGGATCTTATCGCCGAGATCAAGGTGGAACCGAAACCTCTGGCGCTTTATTTCTTCACGAAAGATAGAGCGCGCGCACAGCGCATCATCGATGAGATATCTTTCGGCGGCGGGTGCGTCAACGACTGTCTTCTCCATATCGCCTCGCCGTACGCGCCCTTCGGAGGCGTGGGGAATAGCGGTATGGGAAGGTATCACGGCGAGTATAGTTTTAGAACGTTCAGTCATTTCAAAACTGTGCTCAAGAAATCGTGGTTTTTCGACGTCTCGCTCCGATACCATCCGTTTACGGAGAAGAAAACACGTCAGGCAAAGCGCATTCTCTGATGTAATAGAAACAAGACTATACGTGTGATCTAAAGAGATTACTTAATTGACAATTGAGAAATGCTCATGTTAATATCGCTATGCTCCAAGGCGTCATAGCCTAGGAGCAGCCGATGCTCAATGTGGAGGGTTGTCCGAGCTGGCTGAAGGAGCGCGACTGGAAATCGCGTGTACCCGTAAAAGGGTATCGAGAGTTCGAATCTCTTGCCCTCCGCCATTTTTTGAAAAACCGTCGTTCCGGTTTTCGTAACGACGGCTTTTTCTTAAAAACGGGCGGGGAGGTTGTCAGAATCGTCTTCAATCGCGCTTAGCGGGCGTTCTGCAAGGATCACCGCAGATCAACAGTACACATCACGTCTGTGAGCGATTTCGATAACCAAAATGACAAGTACTTCATCTTGAATGTCTGCCAACAGCCTATAATCTCCAATGCGATACCGCCAATAACCGGATAAGTTGCCAACGAGCGCTTGTCCGCGCTGGCGAGGATTCTCACAGTTCACAAGGTTTTGCATAATCCACGCATCAATCAGTCGTTTTGTCGCCTCATCTAATTTTGCGTGCTGTTTGAACGCTCGCTTCGTGTATTCAACTTTGTAGCTCATAGGTCGAGGCTTTTTCTAACTTCCTCATACGGTATCGTTTCAAGCGTGCCTGCTGCTTTTTCCGCTTCATAATCCCGAATGATCTGTAAGTCGTACTCATCTTCAAGTTTCTCGAAGGCGAGGCGCTTAATAAGCGATGACACGCCGCAACCATAGAGCGCGGAAACTTGGCGTAATAATTTGCTTTCTTCGTCGTTAAAACGGACGCTTACAATTTCACCCATTTTTCTAACCTCCTACATTTGTAATACATTCTACTGTGAGAACGAAAAAAAATCAATAGGAAACGCTTTTTACTGGCGCCCTGCGAGGGCTATTTGTGTTCGAGGTTAGTTCGTTTACCAAAACATACTTGTCAGCCTCACTCGTAATCGTTCTCCTGTTTTGAATAGGCAAAGCAAAATGCACTGTTACTGTGTCCACATGCTTATTCGGAGTGTGTTACGAAGTGGACTTGATGGTGACGAGATAAGTCTTGCTGTTAAAAGCATCGCGGATCATCTGCCGAAGGTCTTTTTTCGCAAAATCATGAAAATTCTGAAAAGCGCGCAACAAAACGCTCGAAATGTGCTCAACAAAAAGATATAACGGTTGGCTAAGACGGTAGTAGCGTTATTCCAGCAACTGACGATTTAGTCGGTATTATCAATATAGATGAAAATGAATAATTGATTAAGTTTGAAAAGGCACACCGCACAGTTTAGGTACATTCATTGTTCCAATAAAGTCGGTTCTAACACTGCTCCAGTTCACGTTCCGATTGGTGACATAAGCCGGTTCTGCTTCCTTATAACAGATTATCAATCTCCTCAAGCAAGAACGGGTTGATTCCCACATAACTGATGCCCTTTTCATCTGTGTGCATTTTTGTATTACCGCCTGTTACGACAAGTTTTCTAAATGAATCTTCATGTTTTAGGAGAGGAAGAATCTCCTGTTGATGTTTCTCCGCATCATGGATGCTGAAAGCGGACTGAATGTAAACCTTTTGGCTTCCCCGATTTAGAACAAAATCAATCTCGTGCCATCGCTCGGGGAGTAGCCGTGCTTGATCCGCTCGTCGCTCAACCCCGTCACATCTCGAGCCATCGCTCGGGGAGTAGTCTCCCATCCACAGTTTTTGTAAAACGCACAGAACCCACGTCCACAGCAAATCCACGAAGCACCAACTCATTATGTAAAATGTTTTCCATCAAGTGAGTCTCTTCAATCTGTCGAAAATTCAGCCTTGCGTTTCGCAAGCCAACATCCTCCGCATAGTAATTTACAGGAGAATTAAAATATGCCTTCCCTTTCACATCGTAGCGCCTGACCATCGCTTTCTTCTGTGCAAACCGGAGTTCATCGAGTCTCGACAAAATTCGGTTTGAAAACATAATAAAGCCATGAAACGAGAATACGGCGATCCGAAAACATATTTTGACTGAGTTTTGCTTGGGGTGCATTCGAGTGCATTGCTAAAAAATGAGTGCGCGTCTCAGTTTTTGGATTCTTAAAGTAATACAGCACGAGCCATATTGACTTGCCTGTTTACAAGCTGTAGATTAAAGGCAGTCTACAGCTTGTAAACCATTGGAGGTATGTCCTGTGTCCGAACTTAGGCTTGGAGCCGTGGAATCTCGCTTTGCAGATATTATTTGGCGTCATGAGCCATTACACTCGAGGGAACTCGTCAAACTCTGTGAGCAAGAGCTAAACTGGAAACGCTCCACCACCTATACGGTTCTGCGGAGACTCTGTGACCGTGGATTTTTCAAGAATGAAGACGGCATCGTGTCTTCCCTCCTGACCCGACAAGAATTTTACGCGATGCGGAGCGAGCGGTTTGTGGATGAGACGTTTGATGGCTCGTTGCCGGCTTTTCTCGCTGCGTTTACCCAACGTAAAAAGCTGACGAAGAAGGAAATTGACGAGTTGCTACGACTCATCGACGAAAATCGGAGGTGACAACGATGTGGCACGAACTCCTCCCCCAAATCATCAACATGAGCATAACAGGCGGGATCGTCATTATAGTCGTGTTGCTGATTCGACTTTTGCTCAAACGGGCGCCAAAGGTTTTTTCCTATGCGCTGTGGGTTGTTGTGCTCTTTCGGTTGCTCTGTCCTCTAGCACTACCGTCTTCGATTTCTATCTTCACTCTCTTTGATGCGCCAAGAACACATTACGGCAGCCTTGAATATATACCTGAAGACATAGTCCAAAATGAAAATCCAATAGGCAGCCTGCCGATGGCTGATGTGAATGAATCTGTAAATAGTGCGCTTCTGCATGGTCAAGAGCAGGTCGTCGCTGATTCTCCGGAGCCGATGCCCGCCATGTCGGCTGCGACTTATATCTGGCTCGTTGGTGTCACGGCACTTCTTTTATACAGCGTCATCAAATTGTTTCGTCTCCGACGAAAACTCATCGGTTCATGCCTGTTGCGAGAGAATATTTATCTTGCCGATCACATCGCATCGCCCTTCGTGATTGGAATTTTTCGCCCAAGCATATATCTTCCCTCAACATTGTCGGATCGAGAGCGCGAATATATTATTCTGCATGAGCAACACCACATCCGTCGATTTGATCATATCGTGAAGCTCCTCGCCTTTCTTGAACTCTGTATCCACTGGTTCAATCCTCTGGTGTGGGTTGCCTTCTTCTTATCCGGCGCGGACATGGAAATGAGCTGTGATGAAGCCGTGATAAAAAATCTTAGTTGCGACGTCCGAGAGGAATATTCCCGATCGCTGCTGAGCTTGGCGTCCGGTCGACGCCTGATCTCAGGGACATCGCTTGCATTCGGGGAAGGAGATACACGCGCCAGAATAAAAAACATCCTGCAATATAAGAAGCCCGCACGCTGGATCATCGCTGTCGTGGTGGTTGCCTTACTTGTTGTTATGGTTTGTCTCCTGACGAATCCGCCACACCATGAGACGAATAATATTCCCTCCGACGGGACGATCAGTAATCCCGAGGAGAAGATAAATCCAAGCGGAAGCGCAACATCAGATATTCTCGATGATGTTTATCTCGGGATGACAGAGGAAGAAGTCTATGCTCTATTTGGTGAACCCGATTTTCATTCACCATTATCATCATCGAGTTATTATGGTTACAACGATGTAGGAATATTTGCCCCTGGCTTTAGAGGGACAATCTCAATAATTAGCATTGGCGGCAAGAATTGGAATGTGGATGAATTGGTAAACGAAGCGATAAATGACCGCCTTAGTGTAAACGTAGGGAGATATCTAACCGAGTCACATCGAGTCATGAAATTAAGCGCAGACAAGAACGGTTTCACCGCAGAAGTGCAATCGGTTTGTGGCATTTACGGGCGAAAAGGCGATTATGACGTGGAACTCAAAAGCAGTACCGCATCGCCCATCAGAATGACTTTTGTTAAAAACGAACACAACGATTACGAGTTTTCTTCATACCATGAAGGGCAAAAAGGTGAAGAATGGGGTTGGAAAGATGATGCAGTTATAGAATCGCTGCAAAACGACTGCTACACAAACGCCATGTATCATTTTGTCGGAGCAATTCCGTACGACGGCCGATTCGGCATAGGGGTTGGCACGGTGGCGTTGACAAATGTCGCTCAAGATGATACTAAAAGCGGGTTTTTCACAATAAAATATTTTCCAGGAGCGACCCTCCAAATTGAAAAATACACAGACGTATGGGCAAGCTATGACCCGCAAACGTGGATTATTGAATACGCCGACAAGCGTAAAAATATAACTGTCGGCAAAGAAGGCAGTCGCGTTATTACCGTAACCGACGATTTAATCGGTATTTTCAATGTAGATGAAAATGAATACTCGATGAAGTTTGAAAAGTACACAAAATAAGGATCGTTTGCTAAAAATGTAAACTAAATAAATGATTTGTTTCAAGATAATCTTAGCTATGGGATTATCCGACAAATCAATGTAATCCTCACTAGTTAAGTGCGCCTCCACGATATAATGGGGTCTCCGATGTTATAGTAAAAGGGAGCAATGGCATTACAGCAGGAGATGTTCTAAATGACTGAGAAAAATTCAAAGCCGACGTTCAAGCGGCAGAGGTTTTTACTGTCCTTTATGCGCCAACTCAACGAAGGTGTGACTGCTACTGAAATGCAAAAGCTCGTTTTCCTTCACAGCATGAAAGAAAACTCCGATTATTATGAATTCGTTCCGTATAAGTATGGCCCTTACTCCTTCCAGTTGGCAGAAGACGTTTCCATACTCTGTCGTGATGAGTATTTGTACAAACAAAATTCTCGAATTCACGCAACAGGGCAGTATCAGCGCGAACCACTCTTCTATATTGCGGACGAACGAGGAGATGATCTTTTAAGAAAAACTTACCGTGAATACCCATATTATGCAATCAACAGTGAAATACTTGATCGACTTTTTAACAGAGATGAATCAGATCGTTTTCGGCGCAAAAAACAGACTTATTCACACCAAGACCAAACACTGTTTACAATAGGTTACGAGGGAAGAAGTGCAGAGGCGTTCATGAATACGCTGATTCAGAATGACGTTCGTCTACTTTGTGATGTTCGCAGAAATCCAATTAGTCGCAAGTTCGGCTTTTCCAAAAATAGGCTCAAGAGTATCGCGAGTGGAGTAGGAATCAAGTATATACATATCCCTAACCTTGGAATTGAGTCTAAGAAGCGAGCTGCTCTTACGTCCACAGTCGATTATCGCTTTCTTTTTGATGATTATGCAAAAACGCTTCCCGACCTCAAGCCTTACCTTGAAAAGCTTTACTCCTTGTTACGTTCTGAAAATCGTATAGCCCTAATGTGCTATGAAAAAGAACCTGACATGTGCCACAGACACGTTATAAGAGATTATCTCGTTAGTACATATGAAACGAGGAGTGTTGATTTATAATGTACGAAACGAAGAGGGTATATATCCTTGTAAAGACATATCCAACCGTTTCAAAGTCATATTCGGAGCTTGTTTGCACTGCAGGTGTTCTTGAAGATGGATCATGGATTCGTCTATATCCTGTTCCGTTTAGAAAACTCGATTTTGAACAAAAGTATTCAAAGTATACATGGATCGAGGTTGCTGTAGCTCGCAATACTAGTGATTTTCGTCCGGAATCCTATCGTCCGGATTTGCCTTCGATAATTGTTGAGCAAAGACCTAAAACAGCAAATTGGGATGAACGTCATAGTATTATTTTCAAAAATCAAAAGCCGTACACAAACTTGAGTGAGCTTATTGCCAAGGCTAAAAATGACGGGACTTCTCTGGCTGTGTTTAAACCGACTAAAGTGCTCGGGTTTAAAATAGAAGAAGTAGAGCGCGATTGGGATCCCGATACACTAGAAGCGCTTAATGCTTTGTCACGACAGTTGAGCTTTTTTAAAACCCCAGAAGAAATTGAAGAGGAATACAAGGTAGTACCGAAGAAAGTTCCATACAAGTTTTCTTATGAGTTTGAAGACGATGCCGGCAGATCATTCCAATATTCCCCCTTAAGATAGAGCGATAAACCGTTTCGTCGGTAGTATTCTTACACGAATCACACACGTTCTGCAAAACTTGCATAAGGAAGATTGACACGTCCTGCAAAACTATAACATACAAATTGTACACGCTTTGCAATACTCTTTCAGTGATGTACTCGCCCCCCAACCAACATTTCAAGGGACAAAAAAACGACTCAGGATTATATCCGTTTTGTTGTCCGTTTATGGCAAACATAGCAAAACGAAAACAATCCACTTGAAATGTTGGCCCCGAATAATAGATCACTCCGTGACGTTTCTTTCCTGCTTTTCAAAATTATCTACCGCTCTATCTACCGTTTCTGGCAGGTAGCGCGGCAGATAGGACGGTAAGTGAAAGGTTCCTAGGCCGATCGATCATTTGATTCGTACTCGTGGAGGGTTACTTCTGCCGTCACTAAACATTTGCCCTAACTCTTCCAGAACTTTGGTACGCTTAAAACCCGTGTGTTCTTCAATCTCAGCCCTCGACAGTGTACCCTTTTCTGAAAGGAAAAGTCTCTTGTCCTCCGCCAACCTAGAACGCAGTCGTTGATACAGTTCATGTATTGACGACTGTTTTCTTTTGCTCCAATTCTACTTTGGAGATTTTACAAGATGGCGTAATTATGATAAAATAACGCTACAAAAGGAGGCTGTCGCAATGATTATAATTCGCCCGGTATCCGATTTGCGCAATCGTTTCACAGAAATCGAAAAGACTGTTAAGGAAGGAACGCCAGTCTATTTAACAAAGAATGGCTATGGAACGATGGTTGTTATGAGTTTGGAACATTATGCCGCACTTACAGAAGATGTAGAAGCGAAACTTGATGAAGCTGATTTCATAGCAGAGACAACGACAGAACGCTATACGGCGGATGAAGTCTTCGCTCGAGTGAAAAAGCGCTTAAAGAGTCATGAAGAAATATAAGTTGCGATTTCTTCCGCTTTTTGAAGAAGACTTAAACCGCATTGTCGACTACATCAGCCTGCAGCTGGAAAATCCGATGGCTGCATATTCGCTAGTAGATGATATACATGAAGCGATTAAGAAACGTCTCCCTTTTGCAGAAAGTTTTGAGATCTACCCCTCAAAGAAAAAGCGCTCCTTACACTACCATAGAATTTATGTGAAGAACTACATTATTTTTTATGTTGTCGATGGTGACGTTATGGAAGTAAGGCGTATTTTGTATGGTCGTCGTGACTGGAAAAATCAACTGTAAACTACTAGAACAATTCGAGTGATTTGTATCAACCAATCAGTCCTCCGCTAACCTAGAACGCAGTTATTGAAACAAATTCTTGTATTGATGGCTGCGTTTTTTGTATTTTCTGAAATCATAGGCGTCTGTTTGTTTTTCTAGAAAAGCACGAGTTTCAATGACAGGTTACCCCTTGACAGAGCATAAGTGTTAATATACAGTATAAACAGTTGGTCGTGCGGAGGTGACTTGTGAATATAAAGATCAAAAACTCGAGTAATGATCCGATTTATTTGCAGATTAAAAATCAAATCAGGGATGCCATTCTAAATGGGGAGCTGGAAGTGGGTGAACTCCTGCCTTCTATACGTCTTTTAGCGAAAGAACTTAGGGTCAGCGTGATCACGACAAAGCGCGCTTATGACGAATTGGAAAACGACGGATTCATTCACTCCGTGCAAGGCAAAGGAAGTTTTGTCGCTCCGCAAAACACGGAGTTGATGAAAGAAAGATTTCTAAAAAAAATAGAAGCCAGCATCGCGGAGATCTTGCGCTATGCGAAGCTGGCCGGTATGTCGCACGATGAACTGATTGAAATGATTAGAACATTGGAGAGTGAACATGCTGAATGCGATTGAACTTCGAGGGTTAAAGAAAAGGCTAGGCAACTTTGTGCTGGGGCCAATTGATCTTACTGTACCTAGGGGCTGCATTGTCGGCTATATCGGTGAAAACGGTGCTGGAAAAAGCACGACCATTAAACTTCTTCTTCATCTGATGTTTCCTGATGAAGGTGAAATCAGACTGCTTGGTAAAGATGTTCAGGAATTTACCCCGCAGATGAAAAAGGATATCGCTTACGTATTTGATGACCTCTATTTGCCGGAGGATATGACCTTGAAGAACGTGCATAACTTTCATCAGAAACTCTACGGTCAGGCTTGGCAAGACAAAACTTTTTCCGATCTGGTTGCCCGATTTAACTTGCCGGACAGTAAGTCGATCAAACATTTTTCAAGGGGTATGAAAATGCAGCTGGGTTTGGCCTTGGCTCTTTCCCACGGTGCAAGACTCTTACTCTTGGATGAGGCGACAAGCGGTCTTGATCCCGTCATCCGGGATGATGTCTTGGATATTCTCTTAGACTATATTCAGAATGAGAACCATACGGTATTTGTGTCTTCTCACATTCTTTCAGATCTGGAAAAAGTGGCAGACTATATCGCTTTTATCCACAAGGGACAGCTCCTGTTTATGGAAACAAAAGACGATCTGATGAACCAGTATGGCATCGCCTCCTTGAGCGAGAAACAGCTTGAAGAATTAGATGACAAGGCGATTGTCGGCAAAAGGCCGCACAAATTTGGTGTTGAAGTCATGCTGAAGAGAGAACTGGTGCCGAGCGATTTTGAGCTTGAGAAAGTCAGCATCGAAGAAATTATGGTCTATATGATAAAGGGGAAACGGAAATGATCGCACTAATGTACAAAGATCTAGTTGCTCTCAAAAAAGCGCTCTTCTTGCTCGTAATTATTCTGTTCCTTGTGGGCTTCTATACTATGCAACAAGGGAAAGTCATGGCTCTTCCCCTGATGTTCATGCTTGTTCCGCTGATTTTAATCGGCATGCTCTGGGGTTCAGATACTAAGTCAAACGTGGATCAATACATCATTCCCGGTCCGATTAAACGCCGAACCATCGTTTTGAGCCGGTATGCTTTTGTTTGGATTGTCGCCGTTATAGGTGCCGTTTTTGCTGTCTTGTTAAAGCTGTTCGCGAAAGATAGCGTTTTGTCAGAGATCCCGTGGTATTTGATTGCCGTTGCGCTGCTATTTCTTACCACAGTTGTTTCTGTCATTCAGCTTCCATTGATGTACAAGTTCGGAGCGGAAAAAGCCAGACTCATTTTTGTCGCCCTGTACTTCATTGTGTTCGCATTTTTCTCCTATGTTGGTGGAAACAAAGACTTAATAATAAAGTTATTTGACAGGCTGATCTTGTTTGATTTGAGGATCATAGGGCTGGCTATTTTGGGAGTAACCTTTCTTTTGAATGCTGTCTCATTCACTCTTTCCGCCGCGATTTATGCTAAGAAAGAGTTCTGAGTGTATCGGTGACATGAATTGATCAAATATGTGAATTCTATTAGTGGTATCAGTGAATATCAGCGCGGAGAACTTCCTGAAAGTGCAAAAAAACTTGAACCTTCTGCTTCAATTAATGAACTGATGAGTAAATCAATGTCTATTGCAGTTGAGTCAGACTAGATGCTTTTAAAAATCAGAGTTTTTCTTTGAACCACAGCTGGCAAGGTTTACCGAACGATCATCAAATGCCGGATATCAGTGTATTTCATGTGGTTATTCGGTACAATAAGTGCGATGGCATTCAGCTTGGTGGAAATCGCGCTCGCAAAAGGCTAGGAGATGGCTTTCGGCTGCCGAGATTTTCAGCTTGGCATGATGAAATGCTAAATGCCGATTTGTTCAGCGAGCCCTAATTAAAAAATTACTGTATAATTTACATGCAAATCAAACTAACAATATACGAGGAGAGTTAAATGAAGAAAGATATTTTTAAATATGAAAAGTATTCTCTTGTAACACGTTCGGATTTTGACGGTCTGGTATGTGCCATGATATTAAAAGAAATCGGAGTATTGGATGATATAAAATTCGTGCACCCTAAAGACGTACAAGACGGCAAAGTTGAATTAAGCGATAAAGATATTACGACGAACCTTCCTTACGACAGCAGGGCAGGGATAGTCTTTGACCACCATGAATCGGAGACTATAAGAAATAAAGAGGTTCTCGGAAAAGAAAACTATATCATAGATGGAAAAGCAAAGAGTGCCGCAAGAGTAGTGTTTGACTTTTTCGGTGGCAGGGAAAATCCTAAACTCAACCGTATTACCGATGAAATAATGCATTATGTGGATAAAGCCGATGCCGCTGAATTTTCAAGAGAAGACATTTTGGATCCTCAAGGTTGGGATTTGTTGAGTTTTCTAATGGACGCAAGGACGGGACTCGGCAGATTCCGCAATTTCACAATATCTAATTACAATCTTATGATGGAGCTTATAGATTATTGCCTTGAGAATGATATAGATGCAATTTTGGAGCTTCCCAACGTAAAAGAGAGAGTCGATTTATACAATGACTACAGCGAGAGATTCAAAGAGCAGCTTAAAGAAATATCTACAGTAGAAGGCAAGGTAGTTGTTGTAGACCAGAGAAACCTCGAAACAATCTATCCAGGCAACAGGTTCAATATTTACGCAATGTATCCTGAGATCGAAATATCCATACACCTGACGAGAGGATTCAGAGGTATGAATACGCCTATCATGATAGGGAAATCCATAATCAATAGAGCGTCTCAGATAGATATAGGTAAGATTTGTCTCAATTACGGTGGCGGAGGCCATAAAAATGCCGGCACATGCCAAGTTGATAATGACAAAGCTGATGAAGTTACGAAAGAGATAGTGGAATATATAAATAACAACTAATGTTAACCCTTTTTCGGATAATAAAAGCAGATTTTTCTTATCAACATTTGATTTCTATTCCAAATTACAGTAGCCGTCGTTACATTTTTTTGTATTGACGGCTATTTTCATACAGAATCTTCTAATTCAAGTACCCTACAGCTCTATCCTGTGACGCAGTATCTTTCTGCTTGAATTCTTCTCGAACTCTGTCTCTCTCAATCTAATCTCCGCGATCCGTCGCGTTGGAGGGACTTGCCTGTTGTAACGATCACACAAATCACGGAAATATTCTTCATTACCTCTGTATCCGTCTGACGGAAATATTAGAGCCACTAGGCGGTTCTCGTGTTCAACGACAACGACCTCTTCTACTCCCTCTTCTTGGAGCAGCTGTATTTCAATTCCTTCAGGAGAAACATTCTCTCCATTCGACAAGACGATAAGATTCTTCTTTCTGCCCGTAATAAACAGAAAGCCGTCTTCATCTAAATGACCGATATCGCCTGTCGCAAATTCTCCGTTATTCAGAACCGCTCGAGTCTGTGCTTTGTCTTTGTAGTAGCCCAAAAACACATTATCACCCTTAACGAAGATTTCCCCATCCTCAGCAATGCGGACGGTACAACAGCTGAGGGGCTTGCCACAGCTGTTTGCACGTGTTGCATTGAAATATTCCACTGCTACAACCGGGGATGTCTCTGTCAGTCCATATCCGTTGAAAACATTGAATCCGATATCGCGGAAGAACCGGACTGTTGCGTCGCCAATTGGAGCTCCGCCGGTAATAAATGTCTGATAGTGATTGCCAAATTCGGAATGGATTTTTTTGAAAATGATGCATCGCAAATCAATGCCGAAGGCAAGAAAGATTTTACAGATTCTGCGTCCTATTTGAAATTTCCTGACCGATTTACTAAGCATCAAAGAGTGTTCGATCTTCTTTTGGAAAAGCTCAAGATAAGCGGGAACAACACAAATAAGACTCGCAGAAGAATCCTTGATATCGTTCAATAAATACTTGATCTGCGTGTTGATAAACACAGTGTTCGTTGAAAAAAGAATGATGATGACGCCGGCGACCAAACCAAAAGTGTGATGAAACGGTAAGATAGCGAGATTGATCGCGGGAAGGGCAAAGATTTCCATATACGAATGTGCGACTGCCGCTATCCCGGCATGACTTACTACTGCCGCCTTGCTATCCCCTGAAGTACCGGAGGTAAAGAAGATTACAGCCGGAGAATCGGGATCAATAATTACGTCAGCGTATGAACGCTGCCCCTCTCGATCATTCGAACTAAATGTATTATTCGGGGCTGATTCAATCGGGAAATGTATAACGTCAAAATCATCGTCATCACATACAGACGCCAACTGGTTGTGTTTATTCTGAGAACAGAAGATTGCCTCACTGTCGCTTTGAAGCAGATGTTTTCTTAATTCATTCGCACCCAGCTCAGGATCAATCGCTACGGCTACATTCCCGCTTGTCGTAATCGCAAAGAACGCGAGCAACCATTCATAGGAATTCGTACCGGAAATCGCGATGTGTTTTCCATAAAAACCTTGGCTTAAAAGATAGTTGCCCAGATCTTCTACTTCCTGTGCGAAAGAAGAATAGCTGACGTCACGAAAATTTTTTCTGTCGATACGATAACGAAAAGCAATTTTCTCAGGGACTCGCTCTTTGCAAGACAACAACAGATCTCTGAAGTCCGTTGCCGGACGATTCAATCCAATACTATTCGTCTGCATGTTGATCATATCCTTCTTCAATAAGTTGATACGCAAGTCGGTCAGCCGACGATCCATTTGACTATGGTGACAAGTGCCGTAAGTGCCGGGAGGGATGCGTACGTCAGCCACCGGCGTGCTGTCCCGGGAGGCTTTGTCGGTTCGGGCAGCACGATAGCAAGCGGGATTGAGAGAAGTATCGCCAAACGCGTGAAAGAATAGGTGGAAGCGACGCGCCATACGATGAGATCGACAAGGGCGAAAACGAGTATGAGAGAGACGACGTAGAGGAAAGTGCGGAGCAGCGACGTGGTATCGGTGAAAAGCGAACGGGGGAAACGCGGAAGTTGCTGTTCGTCGGAGTCTCTCATCGCGAGGAAGGAGACGCAGATAAAGAGAAGTCCGAAGAATCCGTGAGAAAATCGGAAATAGACTGTGACAAAAATGGCGATCCCCATACTCAATAGACCGATCACGAAACCGACGATAGGGGATATTCTATAGTTGCCGGGATTGATGGGAACGCCGAAGAGTGTTTTTCTGTCCCATTTTCCGTCTGCCGGTATGACATGAGCGACGAGATCATGGTAGCAGCCGACAGTCATCGACATGCCTGCAAGCATGGCAATTCCCGCGGCGTAAGTAAAGAGGGCGTTCCTCTCAGGCATGATGACAGGCAGTTGCCAACTTGCCAGAGCGGAAATGAGTTCGGTCGCAAAAGCGGCGATGACGAGTCGTAGGAAATAATAAAAGTGATTGGCGCTTCTTCGCAGTCCACGAGCAATGAGCAGCGAGAAAATCGCAAAAGCTGTGTGTCCTGCCATTTGTGAGATCAGGAGAACAATCGCGGGCAGAATTGCGGGAAAAAAGACTCCCATCAGATAGAACAATGTCAGAATATACCCGACGAGCTTCAGCAAAATGCGCTCCTTTAGTGAGAGGATTGAGGGGGGCAGTTGCGAGATGCAACGGTCATCCGCTCATTCAGATTAGTCGGAATCACGTCTCCGAACAGGCAGAAATTCCTTGCTCATGCCTTCGAACTATTGTATCATGACGACGTATGTCAAACAATTACACCGTCAAGTCGACGTCGGTTCGAGAGAGTGAGATGCAGAGTAGATTTCGGATGATCCCGCTGTTCGACTGTCTTAATATATCTCGATAACCCGAGCTTGACGGAACAGATAAATGGAAGTTTTACATGGGTTTAGGTCTTAACATCGGAATAGATTTAGGAACGGCGACTGTTCTCATTTATGTACATGGCAGAGGCATCGTGTTACGCGAGCCTTCCGTTGTCGCTGTCAATACGCGCACGGGACGAGTCTTGGCCGTCGGTGAACGTGCAAGCCTCATGCTCGGCCGTACACCTGACATCGTAAAGGCCGTCAGGCCTTTGCGTGATGGCGTTATCTCCGACTTTCAAGTAACGGAGATCATGCTTAAAGAGTTTATCAGTCGCATTAACACGGGTTTTCTCGTTCGATATTTCAAACCGACGATCGTCGTATCAGTTCCAGGCGTCATTACGCCCGTGGAACAGAAGGCGGTTGAAGACGCCTGTCGTCATGCCGGCGCGCGTCAAGTCTACCTCATTCGCGAGCCGATTGCCGCCGCGATCGGCGCAGGCATCGACATTACGCAGGCTAGCGGCAGCATGATCATCGACATCGGCGG
>JGI24707J26582_10000764_pt1 | contig 25570 bp, 20 predicted proteins | sample BioPla1DNA1_FD_26582 | JGI IMG/M metagenome (IMG submission 26582)
TGTATAATTCTTGTATGAAATCTTCTGAGGTTTTGCATTCCAAATGATATTCAATTATATATTCTGTGGTTTTTTTAGGCTAATATATCATAGAGTGACCAGACTCTTCTTTCTTTGTTGATTTATGTAGCTAGACATGCTAACTTTAGTATTGTATTTAAAAGTAGTTACAATTAGAATATAAGATAAAGCAGTTTTAATATGGTATTATGTTATATTATGATAGAATATTAACAATCATCGATAAGATATAGAGTCTATATGGAGGTTGCAATGGCTAAAGTGAAGTATTATGCTATAAGAAGAGGCTTAAAAACAGGAATAGTTACAAGTTGGGAAGAGTGCAAAGCAGCAACCCAAGGATATAGCAAAGCAGAGTATAAGAGTTTTGGGACATATGAAGAAGCTGAGGCGTATTTAAAACAAGGTNCAGGTGGAGGTTACCAATCAACCTATTCAAGTAATGAAGAAGTTAAAGTTGCCGAAGGGGAAGTAATAGCGTATGTAGATGGTAGTTACGATAATACATTAAAAAAATATGCTTTTGGGTGTGTAATATTTACGCCGAAGGGCGATATTATAAGAGAAGCAGGCAATGGTGATAATCCAGAATCCTTAGCACTTAGAAATGTTACAGGTGAAATGCTTGGTGCCATGTATGTTGTAAAATGGGCCATAAGCAACGGATATAAAAGTATAGAGATTAGATATGACTATGCTGGTATTGAAAAGTGGGTTAGTGGAGAGTGGAGAGCAAAAACGGTGTTAACAAAAAAATATGCTGACACAATGAATGAATGGAAAAAACAGATTAATATTAAATTCTGCAAAGTAGTAGCCCATTCTAATGATAAATATAATGATGAAGCGGATATGCTGGCTAAGAAGGCCCTAACGGAAGGCACTGGTATTCCGAAGATTAAGAAGGAATGATTGGGAGTAGTAGGAGATGGAATTAAAAATTATTAATCAAGAATTTCAAAATTCAGTAGCCAAGGCTATATGTAGCGGAGTGAAAGAATATCTTGGACTAGAAAAGAGCAATAAATGATATTGATTTATTAATATTGACATGGTATGATGATTACAAAGGCAGAAAATATGTTCGACCAATTAATGAGTAATGGGTATTAGCATTTGACAAAAGGAGATTTACTATGTATAAGTCAATTGATTTATTTGCAGGCATCGGTGGTATCAGAATGGGATTTGAAAGAGCTTTTGGGATTGACATCTCAACCGTGTTTGTTAGTGAATGGGATGGTATGGCACAAAAAACTTATAAAGCAAACTTCAAAGATGATTTTGAAATAGCTGGAGATATAACACAGATTCCAGAAGAAGATATTCCTAAGTTTGATATATGTTTAGCTGGATTTCCTTGTCAAGCATTTTCTATGGCAGGTAAAAGAAAGGGGTTTGATGACGATTATAAAGGCATGTGTAGAGGTACTTTATTTGAAGAAGTGGTAAGAATATGTGATTATCATAAACCCAAGGTTATATTCTGTGAAAATGTTAAAGGATTAACTATACATGATAGAGGAAGAACTTTTAAAATTATTAAACGAGCGTTTGAACAAATTGGATATACAGTATATGATAAAATATTAAATAGTAAAGATTTTGGAGTACCACAAAATAGAGAGAGAATTTACATAGTAGCTTTTCGTAATGATATAGACAGTAGCAATTTTAGCTTTCCAGTCGGAAACAATCCTACAACATGCATAAAAGATATTATGGAGACAGAAGCAGTGAGCGTTAAGTATTATTTATCTACAAGATACTTAGAAACATTAAAACGTCATAAAGAACGACATGCAGCTAAGGGAAATGGATTTGGATATGAGATTCGTGATATCAAAGGACAAGCTGGAGCTATTGTATGTGGTGGTATGGGTAGAGAGAGAAATCTTATTGTGGATGATAGGTTAACAGACTTTACGCCAATAACTAATATTAAAGGAGAAGTAAATCGGCAAGGAATACGTAGAATGACTCCAAGAGAGTGGGCGAGATTACAGGGGTTTCCAGATACTTATAAATTGATAGTTGCAGACACGCATTTATATAAGCAGTTAGGTAATAGCGTTACTGTAAATGTAATAGAGGCAATTGCCAAAGAGATAAGGAAGGTGCTGGAAGGTGGAAAAGGATAGCAGGGGCATAATGTCTGGGAATAAAGGGGAGTGGTCGGAACTATATGCTTTTTTCAAACTATTAAGTCAGGGCAGAGTCCATGCGGCTAATGAAAAAGTTGAAAAAATTGATACAGTTTACTATCCAATTACAAAAATTATGCGTGAAGAACAACAGGGAACTGTTATAGATTATATAATTTCAGAAGATAAGGTACTAATTGAAATACAATCCAATCAAATTATGTCTGTCTTAAGAAAAGATTTGGAGGAGGTAGCTAATAACTTATTAAATGAAATTTCAATTCATAATGGTAGTTTTGAAATAGAGGAAGTGGCTAAATTTGCAAATGGTATAAAAGTGACTAAAATTAAAGCACCGTCTAGAAATACTACAGATATTTCTTTAGAGATACAAGATCCATATACTAATTTTATCCGTCCTGTTGGTTTTTCGATTAAGTCAGAAGTACGCAATCTAATAATGATAGATAGTAGTATGCCGCAAATTATAGCTAATATACTTTTATATTATTATGAAGAAGAAATAAAGGAATGTACATCGTTAATTAAACTTATTGGTGAACGAGATCCATTAGGATATGGTGATGCTATGATGTATGAATATAAATTTAAGAAATTTTTATGTTCATGTGCATTGGGCATGAAGCCAGGAAAAGTTTGGAATGGACTAGATGAGGCAAATGGTGGTTACATTATTGTCAAATCTGATGGAGAGATATTAGCATACCATATATACAACAGGAATTTTTTTGAACAATACTTGATTGATAATACGGTTATGGAAAGAGCTTCTACCAGCAGACATGATTATATTAGTTTATATAAGGAAAATGACGAATTATTTATTAAGTTAAACTTACAGATAAGATTCAAATGAGGCATACTGGATAAACAATCTGAAATATCTATAATTATAACATGCAACTCTTGGCCTTTAGAAATATGAGGACAGGAGTTTTTTATTTATGTAAGTCAGAAATTTTATTCTAGTAATAGCAAAACTTGCAAGGTATTTTAATATACTTAGGCAAATTATGCATTGAGACAAAATAATAAGATTATTATAATATAAGTAGAAAGGTATGGTTGTTACCATAGACGGGAGGTAAATTATATAATGCAGGAACTAAAATACAAAATTGGCTACAATGAATCGATTAACAGATGGTGGGTTACTGATATGGGAAGAGAGCCCTTTGATTCCCCATATGAAACCTTTGAGGCTGAAGTAAATTTAGGGGAAGCATATGTTCAGATTGTTTATCCAGTAAGAAAGGCATTTCTTAAAGAGAATAGAATAAAGGATATTACATATTATGAAGGGGAATATTCCCATGTATATTTTCCCTTTGAGAATAATAGGGTTGATTTTACAACCTTTATACATACACCTCATTACATATATGTTAATGCCAAGACCCATGTATATGTCGATAAAGAGGGTGAATATCCATTTGAATTATATACCTGTGGCGGAATGAAAATATGGGTCAATGGGGAAGAAGTAGAGTGTTTTGCACCTTATACTAGAAATATTCCAGGAAAGAAATTGATTAATTTATCCTTAAAAGAAGGCCTTAATGAAATTGCAGTTTATGCAGATGAGCTGGCTGAAAGGGATGTGTTCTTCTATTATGAACTTCGATATAAGGGGCAAGATCCTATAACTGGAGTAGTATGCTTAGATGTAGACGGGGAAGAGATTAAAGAAACCGAAGAATTTTTAAGAAGTATTTATCTTCCTAGGGACCTATTTATAGAAGGCAAGATACTTTTAAGATTTAATCAGACATTAAGAAGTAAGTCAAGAAAGATATCAGTATCTGGTGATATGAATTTTGCCAAGCTTAATAATGTTAAAATGGAGCAATCCTTTGAAGCTATAGTTGGGCCGGACACTACTGAGATTGTTCTAGGAGATATAGAGGATTATAATGTGGGCGTGTTTCGTATATTTGTAACATGTAAAGTAGGGGAATATGCAATACGCCGTGAATTAGTAGTAGGAATTATGCCTAAGGAACTGGTTAATATACAGCCTGCCATGTCTATAGCTGAGAGAAAGCAGCAGGCCCTGGATTTTATCTGCGACTATGGTGAGAATGTGGTTAACCGGACCATGGTTATTCTGGAATGCAAGCAGCAGATGACTGATATAGCCCTACAATGTATGGAGAATAGTCTTTTGAAAATTGAGGCCAAGGAAGATTGTGCTGATTTTTATCTATCTCCTATGCTTTTGCTTATTACTAAATACCGGAATTATCTGACCGATGAATTATATGAAAGGATTAAGAGCAGTATAATAAACTTTCGCTATTGGATTGATGAACCTGGCAATGACGTAATGTGGTGGTTTAGTGAAAACCATGCCTTACTTTTCCATATAGGACAGTATCTGGCGGGACACTTGTTTGCCGATGAGATTTTTACCGTTAGTGGTCGAAAGGGTAGCCAGCAATATCTAATAGGTAAAGAGAGGCTGGAGAAGTGGTTTGATATATTTGAGCAGTATGGGTTTGCAGAGTGGAATTCCGCAACCTATATACCGGTAGATTTAATAGGATTTTTTATTCTTTATATGATGGCCCCAGATGAAGATATTAAGCTGAGGGCTAAGAAGGCATTGGACTTTACATTTAAGATAATGACCTACAATTCCTTTGCTGGTATCATGAGTTCCAGCTACGGAAGAGCCTATGAAGAGACATTAAAGGCTAGGCAGCTGGTTGAGCCGAATTTCCTTACTTGGATTTCTTACGGAGAAGGTTATCTGACTTCTGCTTCCAGAGCTGTTTCTCTGTTTTGCTTGTCAGATTATCTACCCCCAGATTACCATAAGGAAATCAAATTAAATAACAAGGAATGGATGGCTGTAGAACTGGATCAGGGTATCAACAAAGTTAAAACATATTATTATAGAACAGATAAGTACTATATGGCTTGTGTACGNCGCTTTAAACCATTTGTCCATGGCCATCAACAGCATCTAATGAATGTGGCTTTAGGTTCTAGTGGAGTTCAATATTATATAAACCACCCAGGGGAAAGGCTTTTTAGTGGTGGTAATCGTCCTTCCTACTGGGCAGGCAATGGTACTATACCATTTATTGAACAATATAAAAACCTGATGGTAATGATATACAAGATTGATCCCGAAGAATTGGTACACTATATTCATGGTCATACTCCTTTATATGAATATGATAGATATGAAATAAAGGATAATTGGTTTTTTATTCAAGTAGAAGATGCTTATCTTGGTACATATTTTAGTAATGGAGTAAAGCTTGTAAGAGAAGGAGCCAATACAGGTAAGGAAATTATTTCTGAAGGTTTAAACCATGGTATTGTTATTAAAGCAGGTTCTCAAGACGAGTTTGGTAGCTTTGAGGAATTTAAAAATAAGTTAATGGATATGAAGATTGAATATGATGGAGATAGTAAGTTGAGAGTATGGGATACTCAGCACGGTGTGTTGGATATTCAGGATGTTCAAAATGTAACTTTGGATAATAAGCCCCTTGAATATAACCATCAACCTACTATGGATGTTCAAAAAGGTAAGCTAGATTAATTATTAGAATATTAGAAAGGCTGTGGTATCATGGGTCAGAGATCGGAAGAGTGGAATAAGAGGATTGCTATATGGATTGAGGAATTAAATGCCCATTTATATGAAGAGCTAGGAACTGTGGAATTGGAAGGTTTTGTTACAAAAGATAGACTTACATATGACGAGGCCATGAAACAGTCTTTTGTACCTATGCCACCAGGAACCCAGTGGGGTGGGAAATGGGAGTATGGGTGGTTTCGTACTAGTATAGTACTGCCTGAGGAGGCTCAAGGGCAGGTAATATATTTTTTCCCTAAACCTGGGGATGAAAGTCTGTCGTGGGTTAACGGAAAAATTGCATGTGCCGTTGATCTGCAACATCAAGAAATAAAGCTGACCGACACTGCTACAGCAGGGGAGAAATATACCATAGTGCTTGAAAGTTATGCAGGCCATGGACCTAGGCTTGAAAACGGGGGACCTTATCCGCCAGAAAGGGTAGCTGTACCAGAACCTCCTAGATATCAAGTGACAGTAGGAGAGTCCAGTTTTGGCATATGGAATAAGGATGCATTTGACCTATTAATGGATGCCTTCACTCTTTATAATCTCTGGAAAGCACTAGATCCTAAATCCCTTCGCTATGCCAAGATAAAGGAGGGGCTGGTGGAGTTTACTAAAATCGTAGATTACGAGCTACCAAGGAAGGAGCGTAATGCAACCTTTGTTAAGGCACGGCAGGTACTACAACCCCTTCTTTCCTGCGTTAACGGATCTACTGCACCGGAGTTTACAATATTTGGACAGTCTCATTTGGACTTAGCATGGAAATGGCCCTGGGAGGAGACCAGAAGAAAATGTGGTCGTACCTATTCTAATCAATTGACCTTGGCTGATGAATACCCTGACTATAAATTCCTAGCTTGTGAGCCGGTAATCCTAAAGTGTATAAAGGAAGAATATCCTGAATTATATGTGAGGATAAAAGATAAGGTTCATAATGGACAGTTTATACCTGAGGGTGGTGTGTGGGTAGAACCAGATACCAATATTCCTTCTGGAGAGAGTTTGATAAGGCAGTTCGTATGGGCCAAGAGATGGTTTAACAAGGAATTTAACTGTGATACTAAGATGGTATGGCTACCAGATTGCTTTGGTTTTACAGGGCAGTTACCTCAGATTATGATAGGGACTGGTATGAGATATTTTACTACCCAAAAGATTGCCAGAGCCTTAAAAGGTCATGACGAATTTCCATATAATATATTTTGGTGGGAGGGTATTGATGGCACTAAAATATTAACTCATTTTTTTAAGAAGAATAATTCGCGTTATGAACCCCAACTGCTTTTAGAAAGATGGAATACAGATCGGGTTCAACAAGAAGATATAGATACTTTCCTCTTTCCCTTTGGCTATGGAGACGGAGGGGGAGGTCCAACTAGGGAGATGCTAGAGATTGTAGAACGGACTAAGGATTTAGAAGGTATGCCTCGGACCGTAATGCAGAGTCCCATTGCCTTCTTTGAAGACTTAGAAAAAAGAACTAATATACGCAATAGATATGTAGGTGAAATATATCTAGCATGGCATCGGGGAGCCTATACAGCTCAGGCCAAAACTAAAAAGGGCAATAGAAAGTCAGAAGTTGCCATAAGGGAGTTAGAACTATGGGGTAGTTTGGCCCATATCCATAATAAAGAAGCTATTTATCCCTACGAAGAATTACATATTATGTGGGAGAAGCTATTATTTAACCAATTCCATGATATATTAGCTGGTACATCTATAACAAGGGTACATGATGAAGCAGAAAGAGACTTTGACAGTATAATTAGTAAATCCAATGAATTAGTAAGCAGTGCACTAGAAGCAATAGCAGAGCACTATTCAGGGGAAAAACCAACTAATAGTGTTACAGTCTACAATTCCTTATCCTGGGAAAGGGTTACTTTAGTAAAGCTGCCCTATGGGATGAATAGTGCATTAGATAGTGGCAATAAGCCTATGCAGACACAAAAATTAGGAAGTGATTATTATGTTATGGCTAAGCTTCCTGCCTGTGGTTTTACAACCATATATCCATTTAATAAGGGGGCAATGGATGAGCAGGCTGTAGTAGATCAGAGTATGAATAAGGTTATTGTTACAGATAATATAATGGAAAATGAGTTTTTACGAATTGAATTTAATTCCTTAGGTGAAATAACAAGTATTTATGATAAAGAGGCTGCCATAGAATATGCCCAAGGCCTGTGTAACCACTTCCGTATGTATCAGGATGTCAATGTGGATTATGATGCCTGGGAGTTGAGTAATTTCTATGATGAGCTGCCGATAGAGCTTAATAACCATTCTGAAATTGAAGTAATTAGTCAAGGACAATTATTTGGGACCATTAGAGTTACTAGAATACTTAATAATTCAAAGATGGTTCAAGAGATTACAATTTATGCAGACAGCAGAAGGGTTGATTTTAAGACATCAATTGACTGGCAAGAGAGCCATAAGCTTCTTAAAGTTGACTTTCCTGTTAATGTCTTTGCTGATGAAGCTTTGGAAGAGATACAATTTGGTTATGTAAAAAGGCCTACCCATAGATCCAGGCAATATGATAAGGACCGTTTTGAAGTATGCAATCATCGTTATACTGCTCTAACAGAACATACTAGATGTTTTGCTGTGCTTAACGATTGTAAATACGGTGTCAGTACTAATGGCAATAGTATAGAACTTTCACTACTTAAGGCTCCCTTAATTCCTGATATGTATGCAGATAAGGGACTTCAGGAGTTTACCTATTCTATATATGCGGCCCCCTGTAGCTTTTATGATAGCGATATTATAAGGCAGGGCTATGAGCTAAATATGCCAGCGACTTCCATAGAGAGGATTTCTACTGAGAGCATTAATAATACATTGGATATAAAATCTAGGAAGACATCTACTTGTATAGATGAGAATAGTTTTATAGAGATTTCTAATTCTGGAATAATATTAGAAACTGTTAAATTGGCTGATGATGGTTCTGGGGATATTATATTAAGGTTATATGAAGCTAAAGGAGCCCATACTAATTGTCAACTAGCCCTTAACTTCCACCTTAATAATATTATGGAAGTTAATATGCTAGAAGAATTAGATAGCGGAGCCGAATTAATTATAGAGGAAGTAGAAAGGAAAAGGATAGTAGAATTAACTTTCCGTCCTTTTGAGATTAAGACCTTAAGAATCATAAGAAAATAATAGATTAGCTGAATTAAAATTAAATATAATGGGTTATACTCAATTGTATATAGTTTAAAATTAGAATGGGGGTGTTAAATCTATTGTTTATTTTACCATCAGACAACCTACAAGATATCTTGAAGGATTTAAATATTATATCCATATCCGCTAGAATAATTTTATCTATTATTATGGGCGGTATATTAGGGTTTGAGAGGGGTATTAAAAATAGACCAGCTGGTTTTAGAACCTATATACTGGTCTGTCTGGGTTCGACTTTAGTTATGTTAACCAATCAATATGTTCATGAGACATTTCAAGTGGCCGATCCCTCTAGGATGGGTGCCCAAGTAGTAAGCGGAATTGGTTTTCTTGGGGCTGGCGCTATTTTAATTACTAATAGAAATCAAGTTAAAGGCCTTACAACAGCAGCAGGATTGTGGGTTGCCGCTTGTCTAGGGTTGGCAATAGGGATTGGTTTTTATTATGGGGCCATAATTGGAGGTTTGGGAGTTTTATTTGTACTTAGCCTCCTGCAAAAAGTTGATGAGAAAATCAGAACCAATGGTAAAATCATCACTTTATATGTAGAATTTAAGGAAGTAAAATATATCTCAGCCTTTATTAATAAACTGCAAGAGCAGCACTATATAGTAGAAGATATGACCTTAAATAAAAACCCTATACCTGGCAACGAGAATATTGCCTTAATTATTACTTTCAAAAGCAGTGTACGGATGAAACACACTGAAGTCATTCAAAAACTTAGTAATGCCGAAGGAATTGAATATATAGGAGAGCTTCATTAATCTCTTGTATATATAATTGGGACTTCATTATAGTTGATATCTCCGCTATTGGCGTGGTTTTTATAATTCCTTGGCGAAGTTTTACACCATTTATTAAAGACCCGATTAAACTGTGAAAAACTTGTAAAGCCACATTGGGCAGCTATGTCAGTTATTTTTAGATCTGTAAATAATAATAATTGTTGGGCATTGCGTACTCTAGTCATCTGTATATAATCTATTAATGTAAAGCCTGTAACCTCTTTAAATAATCGGGACAAATAGTACCGGCTTAAATAGAACTTCCTTGATAAAAGATCTAAAGATAATTCCTCATGATAGTGATTATGGATATAGGAAGTTATGGAATATATTTTAGATACTGTAGAGTTTTCTACATTGGGCTCATAAATGTTGTATTTATGGTATTGATATAACATACATAAGAAATCAAGGAATCTATTATTAATAGTTAGGGTACTTATATTGCTTTTAGATTTAGAGATTTGATAGATATTATTAACTAACTCAATAAGGTGATTCTGGTATTTTGAGTCAAAACGGTATATGGGTAGAGGTGCAGAGAATATGCTCAATACCTCATCTAATTGTTGTTGTAACATGCCAACATTATGCTTTGGTAATTGAAATTGAATTATTAACCTTTTCTTAGGGGGACCCTTGGGATATTCAGATTTATGTAGAAGATATGGTTTTAAGCATACTATATCAAATAATTTAATCTGATGAAGGGTCCCTTCTATTATGTGATTCGCATTGGTATCCAGTAGAATATGTATTTCATAAAAATGATGGAAGTGTTGAAACTCCATATTAATATCATAAGAGCGTTCGTCATAATCAAAGAAGTAATATAAATGATCAGAGGGACTACCGATTTTTATATAGTGTTCTTTTTCGTACATAAACTTGTTACTGATAAGCATAATTACCTCCCTATAAAAAGATTGTAATCAGCATATATTACAAACATAAAATTCCGGCAAGGAAATTAGATTGTATAAGTGCCAAAAAAGAATAAAGGTTAATAAAATTATTGTATCATTTTACGGCAAAAGATGCAATGTTATTTGGCTTACAAGGCAAATTTTGCATAGATATATAAAATTGAAATGTTAAAATTAATATATACAAAAAATTATAAAGTCAGAAGGGAAGAAATATGTGTGATAAATCAATTTAAGTCTAGTTCTATCATTAATCAGTATCTGAATTGTGAAAATGGATTGGAAATTGTTAATCAAAAATTAGAGTTATTAATAGATAACTTTAAGGATACGCTCTATGAAGATGATGATATTTTTATTAAAAATATGGAGAAAAACAACTTAGGTGGAGACGATCTAGCTAGATATCGTCATTGGGAATGGCCACAAGGGGTTGGGTTATTTGGACTTTGGAAGATGTTCGAAGTTACCAAGGAGAAAAAGTATTTAGATTTAATAACTAGATATTATGATGAACAATTAGAACTGGGACTTCCTACTAAGAATGTCAATACTACAGCTCCCTTGCTTACCTTGGCGCATTTATATGAATATACAAGGGAGGAGAAATATAAGGAGATATGTATTGAATGGGCTCAGTGGCTAGTAGATGGCTTACCCAAGACTAAAGAAGGTGGTTTCCAACATTTAACTTCAGATACTTTTAATGAAGATGAACTTTGGGTGGATACATTATTTATGACAGTTCTGTTCCTAGCTAAAATGGGGAGTATTTTAGATAAAGAGGAATGGATAGATGAAGCTAAATATCAGTTTTTACTACATATAAAATATCTCACAGATAGAAAAAGTGGTCTATGGTTCCATGGATGGACATTTCAGGGGAATCATAATTTTGCAGAAGCTCTTTGGGGTAGAGGTAATTGCTGGATAACAACAGCAATACCTGAGTTTCTAAGTGTTGTTAAATGTGAAGCTAGTATGGAGAGATTTTTAATTGAGGCATTAAAGAGACAAGTAGATACTTTGGTTCAATGCCAAAATTCATCTGGAATGTGGCATACTTTGCTGGATGATTCAACTTCCTATCTTGAAGCCAGTGCAACCTGTGGTATAGCCTATGGAATCTTAAAAGCCTCTAATATGAACCTAATAGGTAGCCACTATAAAGACTATGCTTACAAAGCTTTAAAGCCTATTTTGGAATGTATAGATGAGAAGGGGCATGTAAGTCAGGTGTCTTATGGTACATATATGGGAAGGGAAAGTAAACAGTACTACAAGGAAGTGGAATTAAGGCCTATGCCCTATGGTCAAGCATTGGCGATACTGTTCATGCTGGAGGTATTAAAATAATTAAAAACATTTGAAATAATTTGTTCTAGTTAGTTACTCTCTTACCTAAACATGTACTAAGGATACAGAACTGAGTAAATGTTTAGGTGGAGAGTTCTAAATAAATTAAAGGTTATATTAGGTTTTAACCTAATATAACAAATCAAGGAGGATGTTTCAATGAGGAAAAGGGTTGTAGCGTTACTATGTATTATGGCTATGACAATCGGACTGTTATCTGGTTGTGGAGCAGGCAAAACAGAAGACACAGGCAATCAAAATACTCCAACGAAAACTGAAACTAACAAAGGTGAAACAAAAGATAATGAAAGTGATAAAAAGACTGATGCGAAACCTACGGCGGCACCGGATAGTAAGACTGGCAGTGATGCGACTTTTAAGGAAGCGCCTATGCTGGCTGAACTAGTAAGTGCTGGCAAAATACCTGAGGTAGCCGACCGTTTACCAGCTGCAGAAGATGTCATGGTAGAATATACAGATAGTATAGGGACCTATGGAGAAGCCATGAATTTTACTTACAATGGTAAGGGTAGTCAATGGTGGTATGGTAAAGTTACTGAAGAAGGTCTATTTAGATTTAAAGTAGACGGTACTATTGAGCCCAATGTAGCTAAAGGTTTTGATGTCAACGATGATGCCACAGAATACATTATCTACTTAAGAAAAGGTATGAAGTGGTCTGATGGTGTAGAGTTTACAGCAGAGGATGTTATTTTCTTCTATGAAGAAATGTGTAAGAAAGAAACCTTTGGTAAGAGTCTTTGGGATTGCTTTAAGGTAGCTGACACTAATGGAAATGAAACTATAGCAGAATTTGAAAAAGTTGATGATTACACTGTTAAGGTTACCTTCCAGAATTCAAAGCCCACATTTTTAGAAGAAGTAGCTGTTAATGGTAAATGGTTATTTGCGCCAGCCCACTGGTATAAAGAGATTTTACCTGATTTTATAGGGGAAGAGGCAGCGGAGAAGAAAGCTAAGGAAATGGGTTACTCAGATGTGGTGGCCATGGGTAAGGAAACAGGATATTACTACTGGAATGTTCCTGGAAGACCTACCTTACGTCCTTGGATTGTAACTGCTGAAGGACCTAATAATGATTGTGATGGGGAATATTTTGTAATGAAGAGAAATCCATATTATTGGAAGGTAGATGAAGAAGGGCAACAACTTCCATATGTGGATGAATTAAGATTTGTTAGAATATCAGATCCTCAACAGGCCCTCTTAAAAGTTTTAGATGGTTCTACTGATATTGCTAGCGTTGGTCATACAGATTATGATGTTTTAATAGAAAATCAGGCAAGGGGTGGATATGAGCTAATCGAATGGTCAGGTACATCCTGGGCAGATTTAGCATCCCAGTTACATTTAAATCAGACTGTTAAAGATGAGAAGAAGAGAGAATTATTCCAAAATCCAGACTTTAGAAAGGCCCTATCTATTGCAGTGGACCGTGAGGAGTATACTGAGATCTTATCCGATGGTTTTGCGAAAGGGCAGCAGGCATCGCCTCCTAAGGGAAGTCTTGGTTATAGTGAAGAATGGGCTAACAAATGGACAGAGTATGATCCTGAGGGAGCAAAGCAATTATTAGAATCTTGCGGCTTAGTAATGGGATCTGATGGATACTATGACTTTGCTGATGGAACAGATTTTGTTCTTAATCTACAGACATTCTCAGCAGCGTCTGATATGGGAGCAGATAAATCTGCAGAACTTCTGATGATGTATTTTGACAAGGTTGGTATTAAAACAACTTATAAGCCAGTGGATCGTTCTGTGCTAGATAATATGACAATCAGTAATGACCATGAGGCTATTATTTACCCTGTGGCAGGAGCAGGTGGCTTTAGTATCATTCTAAGACCGGATACCCTGGTACCTGTAAGAAACTATGCCCCTTGGTATGGAGCAATTGGTGATTGGTACACATCTGGTGGAACAGAAGGAATTGCACCTACTGGTGATTTATTGAAATTATGTAACTTATTCGATGAGCTTAAGGCTGCAATTACTATGGAGGAAAAAGAAGCAATTGCCTTGGAGATGCTTAAATTACATGAGGATAATATTTGGGTAATTGGGTATGCAGAATCATTACCACTACTTATAGCAAAAGATGCTAAGATTAAGAATTTCCCTGAAGCCTCTATATTCTGTGATGAGTTTAGAGATTTCGGTATAGCGCATTTCCAGACTCTATATTTTGCAGAATAACTAAATCCAAAATCTTGGGTTTAACACACTTCCTGAAAGTGACTTAAAACAAGTCACTTTCAGGAAATAAATTAGAAAGGACGGATAAGCAAACGTGAAAAGTTTCGTCTTAAAAAGATTATTAATGTTTATTCCCACTGTTCTGCTTCTATCAATGGCTGTGTTTTTTGTTATCCAATTGCCACCTGGGGATTATGTAACCAGCTATGTATCAAGGATGTCTGCTGAAGGTGAAGTTTTTACCAAAGAAGATATTGCTAGACTGCGGGAGCAGTATGGGCTGGATAAACCATGGTACGGTCAATATATTAATTGGATGAAAGGAATAATCACCAAAGGTGACTTTGGTTATTCTTTCTCTTATTCAAGACCGGTTTGGAGCGTTATTATGGACCGTCTGCCATTAACTATTATAGTAACCTTATTTATAATGCTATTTACATATCTTGTCTCTATACCTATAGGCATATATAGTTCACTCCATCAGTATTCTGTTGGGGACTATATTGTATCTGTTATTGGATTTCTTGGAATGGCTACTCCTAATTTCTTATTAGCCATAGTTCTTATGTTTGCCTCCTTTAAGCTAACGGGTAATCCCTTGATTGGTTTATTCTCTGAAGAAATGCTACGGGAAGGTGTTAATTTATCCAATATAGGACAGTTTTTTAAACACATGATAATACCTACGATTGTAATAGGGACATCAGGAACTTGTGGAATCATTCGTACAGTAAGGGCACAGATGCTTGATGAAGTTACAAAACAATATGTGCTGACTGCTAGGGCCAAAGGAGTTAGTGAAAAAGTAATTATATATAAATATTGTCTTAGAGCTGCGCTTAATCCAGTTGTTAGTGGTCTTGCAGGTTCTCTTTCAAGTATTTTTTCGGGTTCTACTATCTCTGCCATAGTTATGAACATGGCGATACAAGGTCCTGTTTTGTATCAAGCTTTGCGGTATCAGGACATGTACTTGGCTGGAACTATTCTACTGGTCCAGGGAATATTAGTTGTAGTGGGAACTTTACTTTCTGATATTGTCTTGGCCTGGTTGGATCCAAGAATTCGTTATGCAGAGAGGAGTTAGTATTATGGCTTTATTTAAGAAGAAAAAACCTGTGGATAATGAAGAATATTACCTTGCTTCTCAGTGGTCCCTAATGGCCAAAAAATTAAAACAGCATAAATTAGCTATATTTAGTTTATGGGTTTTGGGGATTATGTATTTCGTTGCTTTATTTGGTAATTTTATTGCACCATCAAACTTAACTGCATACAATTCTAAAATCATGAATGCACCACCAACGAGAATACATATGTTTCATGAGGGGAAATTTGTTGGACCTTTTGTATATGGAATAGAAATGGAAAGAGATCCGGTTACAAAAAGGAAAGTCTATACTGAAGATAAAGATGAAGTATATAAGATAAAGTGGTTTACTCGAGGGGTAGAATATAAATTATTTGGTCTGTTCAAAACAGACAGGCACTTATTTGGAGTAGAAGAAGGAGGGCATATCCTGTTATTTGGAGCCGATTCCATGGGGCGGGATTTGTTCTCAAGGATGATTTTAGGAAGTCAGGTATCATTGACTGTTCCATTTGCCGGAACCTTATTAAGTTTTATATTAGGTATAATATTTGGAGGTATATCAGGGTATTTTGGAGGATTGGTAGATACCGTTATACAAAGAGTAATAGAAGTGCTATCATCACTTCCTTCTATACCGCTATGGATGGCATTATCTGCCGCAATACCAGCGGACATACCAGTAGTTAGGGTATATCTATACATAACCATTATTATATCATTTATCTCCTGGACGGGATTGGCAAGAATTGTCCGTGGTAAGTTTATATCTTTAAGAAAAGAAGATTACGTTATGGCTGCCAAGATTGCAGGGGTCAGTAACTTTAAGATAATAATTAAGCATCTTGTTCCTGGATTTATGAGTTACCTTATTGTTAGTTTGACGCTGGGTATTCCAGGTATGATTCTTGGAGAAACTTCCATGAGCTTCTTGGGCTTAGGAATTCGTTCACCGGCTACCAGTTGGGGAGTGTTGCTACAGGAAGCACAAGAGATTACCAGTATAGCAATATATCCTTGGCGTCTAATACCTCTGGTTGCTGTTGTTATAACAGTGCTTGCATTTAACTTCTTGGGGGATGGATTACGGGATGCAGCGGACCCTTATAAATAGAAAGGTAGGAAGATATGGACGATAAGGCGACCATTATTCAGGTAAATGATCTTAAAATAAATATCAAAATTGATGAAGGTACTTTAACAGCTGTTCGTGGAGTATCCTTTGATATTAAAGAGGGTGAAACCTTAGGTCTGGTTGGAGAATCTGGCTGTGGTAAATCTCTCACCTGTAAAGCAATACTAGGAATTAATGAGAAAAAATGTACTTCAGAGGGTGAAATCATCTTTAATAGTGATGCTCAAGGTCAGGTTGATCTGTTAAAATTACCGCCCAAAGGAAAAGAGATTAGAGATATTAGGGGAAAGCAAATATCTATGATTTTTCAAGAACCTATGGTGGCTTTCTCGCCTATGTATACCATAGGTAATCAGATCAATGAATGTACTAGATTACATATAACCAAAGATAAAGTTAAGTCCAAGGAAATAACCCTTGAGATGATGAAAAAAGTAGGTATAGCCAATGCCGAAAAACGATATAATCAGTTCCCCCATGAGTTTTCAGGTGGAATGCTCCAGAGGGCTTTAATAGCCATGGCGCTGGTATGTAGACCAAAGCTTTTAATCGCAGATGAACCAACGACGGCCCTAGATGTTACTATTCAAGCTCAGATATTGGAGCTGATTAAAGAATTGCAGAAGGAATTGAATATGTCCGTGCTATTTATTACCCATGATCTGGGTACTGTGGCCAAGATGTGTGATAGAGTGGCAGTTATGTATCTGGGTAAAATCGTTGAGGTGGCCCCGGTTTATGATATATTTGCTAATCCACAACATCCCTATACCCAGGGGCTAATTGGTTCCGTACATAAGATAGGAGCTAAAAAGAAGGATAGGTTATTTTCCATTGAAGGAACAGTTCCTCTGGCACTTAATCTTCCACCCGGATGTGGATTTTATGATAGATGCCATAGACGAATTGAAGGGGTATGTAATGCTAAGGATCCTGAATTAAAAGAAAATGGCTTAAATCATTATACCGCTTGTTTCTATAATGAAAGTTTGAAGGAGGGAAAAGAAATTGAGTGAAGTTATACTTGATATAAGAAATCTTTATAAAGAATTTACCTCCAAAAAAATAAGTGTTAAGGCGGTTTCAGATATTAGTTTTACGGTTAATAAAGGTGAAACTGTTGGTATAGTAGGGGAATCAGGTTGTGGAAAGACCACCATGGGCAGATGCATTGTTAGAGGAATATCAGCAACCTCTGGATCTGTAATATATACAGCAAAAGATGGCACAGAATATGATTTTCTAAATATAGATAAAAAGACTTTAAAGAAAATCCGCAAAGAGATACAAATGATATTTCAAGATCCATATTCATCTCTGGATCCCAGAATGACAGTATTAGATATTATTGAGGAACCTTTAAAGGCTAATTATCCTAAGATGCCCAAGTCAGAAATGGAAGAAAGGGCAAAGGATATAGCAGCAAAGGTTGGACTTAATCCCAGCTATCTTAAGAGATATCCCCATGCCTTCTCAGGGGGACAGCGGCAAAGGATAGGTGTAGCAAGGGCTTTGGTTTTGGAACCTCAAGTTGTTGTGTGTGACGAAGCTGTATCGGCTCTGGATGTATCTATACAAGCACAGGTTATTAATCTATTAAAAGATTTACAGAGGGAAATGGACTTAACTTATATTTTTATAAGTCACGATTTGTCAGTGGTTGAACATATATCCGATAAAGTTGGAGTTATGTATCTGGGCAAAATGGTTGAAATGGCTGAAACCGAAGAGATGTTTTCTAATCCGAAACATCCCTACACAGAAGCACTTCTATCAGCGGTTCCAGTGGCTGATCCTACAATTAAGATGGAAAGAATACCGCTTCTGGGAGAACTGCCCAATCCTGCCAATCCTCCCAGTGGATGTTATTACCACGAGAGATGTCGCTACTGTATAGAAAAATGCCGGCAGGTAGCTCCAGAGTTTAGAGAAATAGCTCCCAATCATAGGGTGGCATGTCACAGGGCTGATGAACTGAAACTTAATGGTTTCTCCTATGATAAATAAAGGGTTTTAGAAAGGAAATTTACATTATGGAAAAGAAATTAATTATTTTTATTGATAGTGGTGACACTATTATTGATGAAGGCACTGAGATTCGTGATGAAAACGGTATTGTAATTCATGCAGAACTAATTGAAGGGGCTGGTGAGACTTTAAAGGCCCTTTATGATGCTGGATATACCATAGCATTGGTGGCAGATGGAGAGGTCCAGTCTTTTACCAATGTATATGAACAGAATGGCCTGGGATATTGCTTTAAGACAAGGACAATCTCTGAGGCTGTGGGTATGCAGAAGCCAGCAAGAATTATGTTTGAAGATGCCATGGAGAAGAATAATCTAAAGGACGAAGATAAAAAGCGCATTGTAATGGTTGGTAATAATGTGAAAAAGGATATTGCAGGGGCCAATCAGTTTGGCATAACCTCGATTTTGCTGGATTGGTCACCGAGATATGATATGAATCCTGCGTCACCTGAACAAATTCCAGATTATATTATTCATAAACCAGCTGAATTACTGCCTTTGATAGAAAAGTTAAATAATGACTTGCAGTAGTAGATAAGTAACCCCCTACCTTTTCATTGATTAGGTAGGGGGTTACTTTTCAATGTCCACACTTATGTTCATAAGAAGCCTTAACCTATCCATCCGCCGTCTAAAGTGATTACTTGACCAGTAAGGTAGTCATTATAGGTTGCTATTTGATATACCAGATTGGCTACTTCATCAGCTCTACCTAGGCGGTTGGCAGGTATTTCATTGATTAAATCTCCTAATTCATCCTTGCTAAGAAATTGATTCATCTCAGTAGCAATGGCGCCGCAGGCAATGGCATTTACTTGGATATTGCTGGGGGCCAGTTCCTTGGCAAGGGCCTTGGTAAAAGAATTGACACCTCCTTTTGATGCTGAGTAGGCTACTTCACAGGAAGCACCTACATTACCCCATACAGAGGATATATTTATAATTTTACCGGATTTTCTTTTAATCATTTCAGGTGCTATAACTGAGCAGCAATTAAATACAGAAGTAAGGTTAGTTCTGATGACTTTATTCCAGTCTAAGATAGACATGTCAGTAAAAAGCCCTATATGGGATATACCTGCGTTATTAACTAGAACATCTATGGAACCAAAAGTATTTATTGCCTGTTTATATAATTCTTGTACCACATCATAATCGCCAACATCACCAACAAAAGCCAGACAAGGGACCTGATAGGCTTCAATCTGAGCTTTCAAATCCAGAAGTAAATCTTTTTGTTTCACGCAATTTATTATTATATTATAACCTTCCTGGGCGAAGCGAATAGCTATAGCTTTACCGATTCCCCTGGAGGAACCAGTTACTAATATGGTTTTCTTACTCATATCCATTCCTCACTTTATGATATAGCATTAATAACATCTGTTGCCACTAACTCACGACTTAAATCACGGGAATGCCTGGCAACCCTTTAAAAACTCACAAGATCTTTTTTCATAAAATACTCATTTACTCAAAGGCAATTGCACATATATCCTTGTTATGTTATAATCAGTTCTCGGTTAAAATTTATATTTAATTTTATCATATTTTAAATTCTGTGCAATACTGGTAAAAGCATTGGTGGCATATAGGCATAAAAAAATAATAAATGAGTAACTTAATTATTAATAATTGCATATGATTTCATAGCTTTTGGGAAAGGCATGGTTTATTTATCGTGATTACAAACATAAAGAAAAGTAAAAAATATTTAATATTTAAAAAATATATGAGTATTATTATCGGTGCTGCCCTAATGGCTCTATCGGTAAACTTGGTATATGAACCTTTAGATATGGTTACCGGTGGAGTTTCTGGACTTGCTATAGTAGTAAAGAGATTAACAGAGCGGTTTATTAATGGGGGGATACCCATATGGCTATTTAATATAATGTGTAATGTGCCACTATTTATAGCAACTATATTAATTAAAGGTAAAAAGTTTCTTTTTACGACTTTTGTAGGTACAAGCTCATATATTCTAGCCCTTTATTTAATACCGATTTTTAATTTTAATTTTGATGATATATTGCTGGCATCAATTTGTGGTGGAGTTTTGGGAGGCGTCGGTTTAGGTCTAGTATTTTCGGAATCCTCATCCACTGGTGGAACGGACCTATTGGCTTCTTTGATACAAGGTTACAAAAAACATTTGTCTGTACCACAGATATTAAATGTTATTGATGCCTTAATTATAGTTGCTGGTGCACTCGTGTTTGGATTGGGGAATGCTCTATACGCTATTATAGCTGTATATATTACGTCAAAAATTTCTGATAACATCTTAGAGGGATTAAAATTTGCTAAGGCTGCTTATATTATCTCAGATATGTATGATCAGATAGCCAATGAGATTATGCATCAACTGGATCGTGGAGTAACTGGCGTCTATGCCCAAGGTATGTATTCAAATCAGGAAAGAAAGATGCTTTTTTGCGTAGTGTCTAAAAAAGAGATAGTTAAAATAATAGAAATAGCACAAAAAATTGATCCCAGATCCTTTGTCATAATCAGTGATGTCCGGGAAGTTATGGGAGAAGGGTTTATTGAATATAGACAGTAAATAAAGAAATATAGCCTTTTATTATCGGTAAAAGCACTTATTTTAAAATTGGCTGTACAAATTACACAAAAGCGAAAAAATGAATTTGTTTATTTGGGATATGGTGTAAAAATGCGAAATGGTGTATTATTATAGCATAGTATTAGTACAAGATTATATGATGTAGAATATTTTAGGAGGATATAAAATGGCAAGTTTATCTTTAAAGAACATTAGCAAGACATATCCCAACGGATTTGTCGCAGTTAGAGATTTCAATCTTGAGGTAGCTGATAGAGAGTTTATCATTTTCGTAGGACCATCTGGTTGTGGTAAATCAACTACTCTACGTATGATAGCAGGTCTTGAAGAAATTACACAAGGTGAATTATGGATTGGCGATAAATTGATGAATGACGTTGAGCCAAAGGATAGGGATATAGCGATGGTATTCCAGAACTATGCTCTTTATCCACATATGTCCGTTTATGATAATATGGCTTTTGGTCTTAAATTACGTAAAGTTCCAAAGGATCAAATTGATAAATTAGTACATGAGGCAGCTAAAATTCTTAGTATCGAACCTTTATTAGATCGTAAACCTAAGGCCCTATCTGGTGGTCAGAGACAGCGTGTTGCTATGGGTCGTGCTATCGTTCGTAAACCAAAAGTATTCCTAATGGATGAGCCTTTATCTAACTTGGATGCTAAGCTGAGAGTTCAAATGCGTATTGAGATTTCTAAGCTTCATCAAAGATTACAGACAACAATTATTTACGTTACTCACGACCAGACAGAGGCTATGACACTTGGAACTAGAATCGTTGTTATGAAAGATGGTTTAATTCAACAGGTAGATACACCTCAAAACCTATATGATAGACCTCAGAATCTATTCGTAGCAGGTTTCATGGGATCTCCTCAGATGAACTTCATCGATGCTACTATCGAGAAGAGAGGTTCCGATGTATATGCAGTGTTTGGTTCAAATGCTCTTAAACTTCCTGAAGCTAAGGCTAAGAAGGTTGTTGAAGGTGGTTATGTTGATAAGACAGTGGTTATTGGTATCCGTCCTGAGGATATTCATGATGAAGAGATGTTTATCAGCAACTCTCCTGACAGCGTAATAGAGGCAACAGTTAGAGTTTACGAGTTACTAGGTGCAGAGGTATTCTTATACTTTACAGTAGATGAAACAATCGATATTACTGCTCGTGTAAATCCTCGTACAACTGCAAGACCTAATGATACTTTAAAGATTGCATTTGATATGTCCAAATTACATGTATTTGATAAAGAAACAGAGCAAGTTGTTACTAACTAATCTGTTAATTGAAGGGAACACTAAATGTGTTCCCTTTATTTATTATATAGGAAACGCCTCCGAATTTCCTATATAATAAATAAGCCCTCCAGGCATGTGAAGCAACTTTGTTCATATTGGGTACATCTCCTGATATGAAATTATCCAGTATAGCTGACTATGTCCGTCTAAGTTTGCTATGGATAGATTATAGTAGAGGGCGATTCTCGACATAGTTTAGTGCATGAACTAAGTTTGGCCAATGTAATTTTGATTAATTCATACAAAAATTTTTTGTAATTTTTTATAAAAATAGTTTACTTAGAATGAAAATGGTGTTAGAATGATTTTAGTATTCATGAAATTTAAAGAAGTATATTGAATAAAGGAGTGAACATATGATATCAAATCAAGTTTTACAAAACACTATTGATGGTTTAAAAGGTATTACTCGTATAGAGATATCTATTATGGATACAGATGGCAAAGTTATTGCCACAACTCTAAGTAATGCTGATCAATATGAAGAATTAGTCCTGACTTTTGTATCTTCTCCTGCTGATAGTCAGGCTATTCAAGGTTATCAATTTTTCAAAGTGTTTGATGAACACCAGCTAGAATATGTAATCATGGCTAAGGGTGACAGCGAGGATGTATTTATGGTTGGTAAGATAGCAGCCTTCCAGATACAGAATCTTCTTGTTGCTTATAAAGAAAGATATGATAAGGATAACTTTATCAAAAACTTATTGCTGGATAACCTGCTCTTAGTGGATATTTATAATCGAGCAAAGAAATTGCACATTGATACAGAAGCTAGAAGGGTAGTATTTATCATTGAGACTAAGAATGATAAAGATACCAATGCTCTTGAGACAGTTAGAAGTCTTTTTGCAGGGAAGACCAAGGATTTTATTACAGCTGTTGATGAGAAGAATATAATTCTTGTTAAAGAATTAAAAGCAGGGGAAACTTACGAAGACCTAGATAAAACCGCTAGGATTCTTGTGGATATGCTTAATACAGAAGCAATGACTAAGGTTCATGTAGCCTATGGAACAATTATAAATGAGATTAAGGACGTTTCTAGATCTTATAAAGAAGCTAAGATGGCTCTTGATGTTGGTAAAATATTCTATAGTGGAAAAAATGTTGTAGCATATAATAATCTAGGGATTGGTCGTTTGATTTATCAGTTACCTATGCCACTATGTAAAATGTTTATCAAAGAAATCTTTGAAGGTAAATCCCCAGACGAATTTGATGAAGAGACCTTAGCAACTATTAATAAATTCTTTGAAAACAACTTGAATGTTTCAGAAACCTCACGTCAACTATATATTCACAGAAATACATTGGTTTATCGCTTAGATAAATTACAGAAAAGTACTAACTTAGATCTTCGCGTATTCGAAGATGCTATTACATTTAAGATCGCACTTATGGTAGTAAAATATATGAAATATATGGAACAAATGGATTATTAAACATAAAGCTTATCTTATAAGTGGCTGCGTAAAAAATAAACAATTTGCAGAGTTAATATCCCCAGTTAAGTGCTAAAAGGCAACCTAGGGTTGCTTTTTCTTTTAATTTAAGAAACATAATTTCATTGCAAATACTTGGCGGAGACAATGCATAGATATAGAATATGAATTTGCTATCAGGGAGGTGACGTATAATGAAGAAGAACTTTATAACTGGCATTATAACAGGTATCTGCAGTGCGATATTCCTTATGTCAATTCTAGGTGCTGCTTATTTCTACATGGACGAAAAGATATCCAATGCCAATGATAACGGTGTTGTCCAAGAAAATGAATCTGATGTAAATGCGAAGGATAATAGGCAGGATGCAGAAGAGGATTCCATGGAACAAATAACCATGAAGCTAAATTACCTAAAACTGCTGGTGGATAGCTATTTTCTGGAACCAGTGGATCCAAAAGGGTTTGCAGATGGAATATATAAGGGGTTTATTAGCAGCCTAGAAGATCCATACTCAACTTATTACACTGCAGAGGAATATAAGGCAGTGAGAGAGGGAACATCTGGTGTTTATTATGGGATCGGAGCATATGTTAATCAGAATATTAAGACAGGAATTATTTCTATAGTTAGACCTTTCGAAAATGGACCTGCCCATGAAGCTGGTCTTCTGCCCGGCGATATAATCTATAAAATTGAGGATGAGGAAGTGACGGGCCATGATTTGACCGATGTGGTAAGTCGAATGAANGGGGCGGAAGGAACCACAGTTAAAATAGCAATTATAAGAGAAAATCAGGCTGAACCAATAGAGTTTAAAGTGGAAAGACGGAAGGTAGAAGTTCCTACGATTGAAACTAAAATGCTGGATAATGACATAGGATATATTCTAATTACAGAGTTTGATGAAGTAACAGTAGCACAATTTGATAAGGCAATTTCTGATTTAGAGGCGGCAGGTATGAAAGGTCTTATAATTGATGTGAGAGATAATCCAGGAGGATTGCTCGATGCTGTAGTTAAGATGCTTGATCGCATATTGCCTCCAGGCTTGTTGGTTTACACAAAAGATAAATATGGAAGAAGACAGGAAAAGGATGCTACGAATCCAGATAAACTGACCGCACCTTTGGCGGTGTTGATTAATGAAAATAGTGCCAGTGCTTCGGAGATTTTTGCGGGAGCAATACAGGATTATAAAGCAGGTACCGTAATTGGAATGACTAGTTTTGGTAAAGGTATAGTCCAGCAACTTATACCTCTAAGTGACGGCACTGCTGTAAAACTTACCATATCCAAATATTACACTCCAAAGGGTAGGGATATCAATGGTACGGGAATTGAGCCGGATATAGAGATAGATTTATCAGATGAAATGAAACGGGCCATAACTGTTCCAATAGAAAAGGATGAGCAATTACAAAAAGCCATTGAAGTGATTATGGAAGAAATTACAAAGTAAAATGGTTGATTTATGATAGACATTATGAATAAAGAGCATTACAATAGACATGTAATTTATACTCCGTGCATAACGCATTTGGCGTGATACACAATAAGGAAAAAAATAATATACACTATGGAGGAAGTATGAAAACGCAAGCAATAATTTTATTTGTACTAACCTATGTATTGCTATTATCATTTTCAAAATACCGTGCATATATTGCCTTGGCTTCGGCAGCTATTTATGTA
>JGI24707J26582_10000765_pt1 | contig 25560 bp, 22 predicted proteins | sample BioPla1DNA1_FD_26582 | JGI IMG/M metagenome (IMG submission 26582)
CGAACGCCCCAAATTTTTGCCCCAAGAAGCAATAGAACTTATAAAAAGGGCAGGGGGCGTACCTGTTTTGGCCCATCCGGGTTTGTTGAAGGATCTAAATATTGTTCCCAGTCTGGTGCAGGCGGGCTTAGTGGGCTTGGAGGTCATTCATTCTGCTCATACAAAAAAGCAGACGAAGTTTTTCCTAGAGTTTGCAAAAAATCACAATCTTTTGCCTTCCGGTGGTTCTGATTGCCATGGACCAAAAGGAAAAGATGAGGTCTATATCGGTCATTTTACAATTCCAATAACGTGGAAAGAGGATCTATTTAAAAAATCCAAGAACCACTAGGGCATCATTTCCAGCAGGGCATTAAATCTGTCCCTCGAATATTGCTATAAGAATCTCCTTAAGTTTAAATTAGAAGTCGCAGGCTAATTCGGATCTTGAGGGAGTTGGAGGAATGTCTGAAATAAAAGGGGCTAAAATAGTTTTACAACTTGTGAGGTCCCAGCGCTATCAGGTTCATTATCACATTGTGTTGCTAAACGAGGCAATCGGAGAAGTTGAACTCGATCATATTGCTTGGCGTAGTGGGGAGGCCGAATTGAAAATTTCTATTACGAATGAGGAATTTCGTAATCGGGGCTATGGAACCGATGCAATTATGACTATCTTGAGTCATGCATTTGAAAAAATGAACTTAAAACGGGTTTATTTAAGAGTTCATGGCACAAATGCACAGGCGTTAACGTGTTATTCTAAAGCAGGTTTCAAAAAAGAAGGTAGATTGCAACGCCTTACTCCACAGGGGGAGAAAGAAGAAATCTTTCTTATGGCAATTAAACGAAGCCAATTCCTGAAGCAAAGCAAAGGGGAATCTTGCGCAGTTTAGAACCGCTTTATTGCGGTTCTTTTTAATTACTCTGCAAAATCTTCTAGAGAAGGTGTTGGTACATTTGGATAATCAATGACTTTACCTTCCCATGTTCGTATCTTAATGGACTCTTTACCCCTTGAAATCAAGTATTGGGGTAGCATAGGGGTTTTACCATTGCCACCGGGTGCATTTACAATATAAGTGGGAATGGCCATTCCTGAAGTGTAGCCCCTGAGATATTCCATAATCTCCAGACCATCGTCAATAGATGTCCTAAAATGAGTGGTGCCAATGATTCGCTTGGCATGGAAAATATAATAGGGTCTAATCCTAAACTTTAGAAGCTCTTGATTCAAAAGACGCATTACGTATTTATCGTTATTTATGCCATTTAATAAAACGGCCTGATTTCCTAAGGGAATTCCCGCAAGAGCAAGTTTGTCACAGGCTTTCTTGGCCTCCTTGGTCAACTCTTTTGGGTGGTTAAATTGAGTATTGATATAAAGTGGTGAATATTTTTTCAAGACATCAACTAGTTCATCAGTTATTCTCTGAGGCATTGTAACCGGGGTTCGAGTACCTAGCCTCACATAATCAACAGTGGGAATAGCATATAACTGTGCTAGAAGCCAATCTAACTCCTCGTCTGAAAGGAGTAATGCATCTCCTCCGGTAATCAACACGTCTCTGATTTCCGGGTTATTTCTAATGTATTCTATTGATTCCATAAGTTCTTCTCTGGACGTGTGATCATCTACGGAGCCAATATTCCTCCTTCTTTGGCAGTGTCGACAATACATGGCGCATTGGTTTGTAACATTGATGATCAAGCGATCCGGATATCTTCGTGTGATGGTTCCTGCGGGATTGGTGAATTCCTCGGCCATGGGGTCGGGTAGCCCCTTCTTTGATAATTCGGCGTGGAGAGGAACCGCTTGTAACTTGATGGGATCGTATTTATCTTCGTCGTCAATTAGGGCTAAATAATGGGGTGAAATGCTCCAGCGGAACTTCTTACTTACCATACCAATGGCATCAACTTCATCATCATCTAAACTAATAATTTTTAGCAATGTTTCCAGATCCGAAATTCTGTTTTCTAGCTGCCATTCGTAATTATCCCAATCTTGTTCTGTGGACTCAAGAATAGCGAGTATTTTCCCCTTTTGGCGTTCATAATTTGCCTGCACATCCAGTGCCATACCTCGAGGAATGGTATCCTTAACTTCCACATATTCTTTAATCCTCTCTTTCAGTTCGGAAGCCCTTTCAAGGGCGATTTCTTGTTTATTTTTCATAGTGTCCCCTTTCCATAAATCACATTAAATGTTGCGTAACATATATATTTCTANGAAAACATTAAATATCCTTTATTAATTTGTTTTTGTCTTTTTAAGGTCAAGCTTTTGAACTAAAAATAGGACTAAAACTAAAGCGGTAACGAGGACGACCCCATTCAAAATCCACTTAAGATTTTTTGTATTTTGTTCAACTGCCACCCCTTCTTTGATAGAACTGAGGGTCACAAGATCATGCGTTTCTTTGAGAATTTCAGTTCTGAAATCCTCCCAATCATAACGTGGCGCTAGGGCAAGGGGGTTGCCGAACAGAAGCCTATAAGAGGCACTCCCCACATCTTCGAAGACAATTTTGTCTAAATAATAGGTTCCNAAGATTTCGCCGATCTTAAGTGGACTATTATCATGATTTTCGATTCTAATAACCAATGTGCTTGCAATTGGGTCATTCCTCAAGTTAATAACATTGTTAGACACATCGCTATCGGCAAAATTAAGACTAAATATGGCTCCTTTAGTATGNAAAAGTTCTCTATCATCGGAGACAACTTCGTACACCTTATAATCACGCTTAAAGTTTCCTTCTAGCTCTAACTCAATCTTGGCGAACTTCAAATGCCCGGGGTTTTGTATGGTAATGACAGTTTGAGAACCCTCTTCTTTAAGTTCATATTCAACAGATTTCCGCTCTTCAAAGTTTCTCCAATCTTCTTTGAGCTCAAAGGCCACCCCTTGTAATCCGTAGAGACTAATGTTATCAATATTGTTTTTCACTTGGAGGCGGTAATAATTGTACAAGTAATTATTCTTCAGTTCGATAAAGTCTTTGGCTAATCCATCAATTAAATACAATTCATCGGAAAGTAAAAACGTCCATTGCTTGNCGTCATGACTACCGTATACATCAATATTTTTATGGAAATTTCCACTGATCACACCAAGCTGTAATTGATTGATAATAATGTCTTGACCTTCTCGGCGCGGCAGAACCTGAAAATCGAAGAAGTCATCGTCATCTTCGCGGTACGTATAGGAAAGTCGGCTTTGGTAGGTCTCCCTTAGGATTTCACTCGTTTGGTGCCCTCGCTCAATTATATAGGGTAATGCTTGATTATCTTGATCAATGATTCTTAAGTCCCGAAGATCTGTTTGCGCGTATTCATAGACCTTCTCCGATAAGAAAAGGGCCTTATACCTTTCATTGCCCGTCACGTCGATCGTACCTTGGGCCATCCATTTATCCCATTCCGCGGCGACGCAAGGGGGGATTGCCAATACAAGACACAGTAGCGACAACAACACTATTTTAGGAAGCTTCAATTTTGTTCGCATCTTTTTCCTCCAACAATGTCTTTATTTTTTGGTAAAGCAAGGATATAACTAAAAGGATCAAACCAAAGGTAAAGTAAGCGATAATTCGANAAAAATCACGTAGATAGGCAAGATCAAAGAGAAATAGTTTAGTTAAACTAAAAAGGATCAAGCCCAACCCCAGCCATCGCATTGATGAAGCCCTCTTTTTAAACCCATAACCAATAAAGGTTAGGGCTAATAAGAAGTAGGCCAGGTTAAAGTAAAATCCGCTCACTGAAAGATTCAGCTGCACAACCAATATGGAGCTAAGATTAAAGAGTAGGTATAAGCCTAAAAACAAAGGCACTAGGCCCCATCTCCAATATGATTTTTCCTTACTACGGCCGGTAATGAACATGGTGACCAGATCTCGCACGTTAAAGAGAATTAGAATATTGAAGACAATCAAAAAGATGAGCCCTACTCCTTTGGCTACATAACTGTGGGNACTAGTAGCCGGAAAGCGGGTGGTGTTCAAGTATACACATTGAATGTTCGCCATAATCATTAAAATGTTAGATAAAACTTGCACGGCCCGTTCACGGAGAATGGGAATCTTGACGATTACATAACCGAGGGTTAAGGTGAAAAAAGCGGTAAAGAGACTATGGAAGTATCTTCCTAAAGCAGCATGTGCAAATAGGCCACCGAAGATGGTCCAAGAGTTATAGACAACATAAAACCATAGATTCAAAATGGTGAAGATTTTAAAAGGGGTGAGGTATTCCCCGGGAAATACCTTGCGGGTTTTTTCGCCAATCTTGTTTAAAATCAAATAATTCATTAAGACAAGAATCTGCCCCAAAGTTATGGCCAGATATTTTAGGCTAAAGAAAGAGACCTTGCTATTATGAAATAGCTTGTAAAACAGTTCAAATCGATAAAAAGCCAAAAGGCAGAGGGCGAAGATTATCCAACCGGCCCGGTGAAGTCTTTGACTCTCTTTACGGGAACCATAAATAATCAAGAAAACCGCCTGCACCAACCAACCTAAAGAGATCCACGCTTGCCCAAATTGGGCAGGAACTGCAATGATGGCGAAAGTTAAAGCCATACCAAAAAATAAATCTCTTGTTTTTGTATCTTCCCTTTGCCTTTGTTGCACTAGGCCGCCGAGGAAAATAAAGAATAAAGCAAATATTATGGAAAGCACACCCATGAACGCATCGAGGTTACCGTGGGAAAATAGAAGATATAAAATGGGCGCATTTATGGCGGTGTTTAGAGCCAACAATACAAGATCCAACAGATGCAAAGTGAGACCTTTAATTAAAGAACTGCCTACGGTTATGGATGTATACATCAAGAATGTTAGTGTTGTGAAAAAAATCCCCCAACCCACTGAAGGGAGGCTAAAAAGCAGATATATAAGCGCCGGTGTGTTCAAAATGAAACTTAAGTACCGAATGGTTTTCCATTCTTTATAGAAAGATATGAGTAAAAGCAAGAAGTTGAGCAAAAACAGGTAACCCATGATTAGTGGTAAAATATTAGTGGAAAGACCAATGGTCAGATTAAGGGTAAGTACGGGTAAAAAGCCCCCCGCCAAAGCTAACGAACCGATGGTTTGCGAGTCATAACGGAGAGCAAGTAACGCCGCGGTTGCCGTGATTAAAATGGAAAGAAAGAATGCCATGTTTAGCGAGATTAGTGCTTCTAAAAGAAAATAGCTGTAGAAGGTAGCGGCATATAAAATAGCTATCCCGCCTCCCAGAAGACCTGTGGCAAAAATGGTATTGTGACGGCGATAAAATGATTCACCGCCAATAATGAAGATAAGACCGATCAAAAAGAAGCTAATTGATTTTAAGTGATCACCCATCCAATGGTCAAACGTATACTTAAAAGCTGCACCGACCCCAAGTAGAATTAAAAGTATCGCTACTTTATTGATGACGTTAAGACCGATTTTCATTTCCCATTGCTCTTGACGCTGTCTTTTTTCTAACATTTCAGGGGAAAGTCCCATGTCCGCGATGCTGTCTAGCTCATCCATTGAAGATTCTAGCAAAGCCTTTTGTTCCTTTTTATATGCCTCCATCTGGGCATCCATAGATGCGTGCAGTTCTCTCTCGAGCTCCATCGCCTTATTGATGAAAACGGTGGATTCTTCATGTAGTCTACTTTGGGCTACTTTTTTTAGCTCAGCGAGTTGCGAGCAAATTTTATATTCAATTCTCTTAAGTTCGTTGCTATATACCGCCTCATCACTGGGGAAGTAGGTTGCCAGCTTTTGGCGGGAGCTTTCAAGTAAGCTAAAGCGCTCATTTAAAAATCTATTGTATAATGCCGTCTGCAATTTTTCGTTTTCTTCATTGATCAAGGAAAGCTCGCTTTTTGTTTCGTTCAGCTCATTTTTAAAGTGATCAATAGCTTGCTTTAGTTCTTCATTTTCACGGGCAAGATCGCAATCTTTGTAAGAATCTACGAGCAGATTATATTCATTCAAAGTTTCTCCTAGCTTATTTTGTAAACTTTGAAGCTGTTCGCTTAATCTCATTTTACACATCCTTATCAGTAAATCTATCTCACCACATAATTCCATAAAGCTAACTTAGTTCCTGCAATTAGATAAGTGCCGCCGCGAACTTAAAAAGGCGCCGCAATTTGCGGCGCCTCCAATGTTTTCGTCTGCTTAAAAACCGGTAAATCTAGCGATGTGTTTGTGTAGCTGTGTGGCTAAGCCCGACAGGGTCTCAGCATCTCCCGCGATTTCGTTAGCCATGGCAGATTGCTGCTCTGTTGAGGCCGCGATTTCTTCACTGCCTATCCCCAACTCATTGGCTGCATTTGTAATATCGTGTACTTGAGCGGCAATGGATTTAAAGAATTCACCGATTTGCCTGAATGCCTCATCTGTCAGTTCAATTTGTTTATCCACATTATCAACGCTTGATTCGGCTTGATTCATATATTCGATGGTTTCATCAGTTCCCCTTAAAATCTGTTGGATTAACTGGGCGATTTCGTTTGAAGCCGCTAGGGATTGTTCAGCCAGACCCCTAACTTCATCGGCCACAACTGCAAAGCCCCTTCCGCTTTCGCCGGCCCTCGCGGCCTCTATGGCGGCATTTAGTGCCAGGAGATTTGTTTGATCACTGATTTGGGTAATGATTTCAACAATGTTCTCGATTTGCTTAGATTGTTCACCCAAATTTGCCACCGATTGGGTTAATGTTTGCACATCGCTTTTGGCACTGGCAACATCTCGAACTGAAGATGCTAGAAGATCAAAACCCTTATTAAGCTCATCTATTGCATGATCTGTCCCTTGTTGCATCTTTGTGGCGTTATCAGCCGTGGAAACTGATACACTTGCAAACTCGTTTGCGGTGCTTGCCACTTCTGTGATGGCTGATCCAGTTTGAACAGCCGTGTAGGAGAGATTCTCCGAAACAGAATTCAATGTTTCGCTCGTATTTCGAATACCATTCACCAGATCCCTCAGCTGCGTGACAGTTTTCTGCAAAGAGTCGGATAATTGACCTATCTCGTCTTTCGACTTAATTTCCCAGGTAACTCCCAAATCGCCCATGCCCACTTTGGCCACGGCACCTTGTAAAGTGGCTAAAGGACCGGTGATGCCTCTGGTGATGAATATGGCGATTGCAGTTGCAACTAAGATCGCAAGTGCCAGGGTTAAATATTCTTGCGTAAATACTTTACTGATTTTATCTGCTATTTGTTTATCTAACAGATCAACTGTAACCCCCACTTCTGAACCGGTTTGACTTAAAATGGAGATGATTTCCCTAAGTTTGGTCTCAGTAATTTTATTATACGTTTCCTCTGCTTGTCTGATTTGACCCCGATCCAATTGCTCTTTAATGGTTGCCGCGGAAGCATGTAGTTCTCTATGGCTTTTTTCTAGTTTGCTAAATGATGCTTGCAACGAACCGGATAGCTTCTGCACCTTTTGAGATTCTTCACTGGCCAGCCACTGACCTAATTTACATTTAGTCGGATCAAGTTCAAGGGCAAATCCTTGTGTTGAACCGGAAATTATGTGCTTTTGTAGCTGTACAACCCAGTTTAAGTGCTCAGCTTCTCGGCTGGATAGATCAATTTGTAGATTTTTTGCGTCACATGCTTCTTCAAAACTCTTACGAATTGATAAAATGCCCACTGCGTTTAAGGCGTTGGTTAAAAATACGATTAGAATCATTAAAGTAAATCCNAGTATTAGTCTTTTGCCGATTGAAATTTTGTGTAAGCCCACGGAGCAACCTCCTTAGTATTTGTGTTACTTGTGAAAATGGGAAGCATCAATGATATTCACCACTTTTTGGCTAAAACCTTCAAGTTGCTATTAGCATCAGTTACTATTAAATAAAGTTTTGGCTCAAGAAATCGTCTAACATAACAATTTTTCATAGTTAATGCGCAAGATGGTAAGAAGGTAAGAGCCGCCTGGTAACTAACTTTAAATTAGGTAGATAAGATAAAGGAGGACGTAAAGTGAAAAAAGCTATATTATGGGATGTGGGCGGCACTATATTTTTGCATACAACTCAATCTCATGAATTAATTGCTCAGGGATTAATTCAAATAGGCATTGATCCCAGAAGCATTTCACAAGAGAAAATGAAACTGGCTTTAGGGGAATTTGTAAAAAACCAACATAAATGGCACACCATTCAAGAGGAAAAAGATGGTTATGGCAAGCTGGTAAGTATTTTGACTGAGGAATCGGCAGTTACTCAAAAGCAACGAGAACAACTCACAGAGCATATTTTCAACTACTATGATTGCTATACAATCGTGGCGGATATTAAGGCACTTTTAGAAGAGCTTAGAGAAAAGGGATTCACCGTGGGCATCGTCTCTAATTGGATGCCTTCGCTACACTTTTTGCTAAAACATCATAATATGGATCACTACTTTGATCTTGTTTTGTGTTCCGGTGAGGTTGGCATAGTTAAACCAAATGCAGGGATATTCCTTGAGGCACTGAACCGTCTTGAGATTACTGCAGACGAAGCGATCTATATAGGTAACGATTTGGAAGACGATATTTACTCAGTAAAACCTTTAGGTATAACTGCCATCCATTTCGAGCCTGAGCGGGGGATAGATGCGGAATTATCAGATGTGGATTCTTTGCGTACCGAACTCTTTAGACTTTTGTCAAAGGATTAAGATCACCTATGCAGAAATTCTCTAAAGAGAATAGATGATAGGGTGATTTCATGATTTTATCAGATAAAACTTTGCGCAAGATGCTTGATGAAGGCACTTTAACGATTACTCCATTAAGTGATGACCAAACTCCTGAACGTGTTGGTGTTCAAATCCAGCCGGCCAGCGTTGATTTGCGCTTAGGCACTCATTTTCTCAAACTTAATGAAAATGATATTGCTTGCATAGATCTTGAACAACCGGCGAGTTACGTGGAGCTTGAGCGGGACGAGATTATCTTGCCACCAAAGAGTTTTATTCTCGCCACAACCATGGAATATATAAAATTACCGGATGATCTCACCGCCTTCGTGGAAGGGCGAAGTTCCATAGGCAGAATGGGTTTATTTATTCAAAATGCCGGTTGGGTTGACCCGGGTTTTGAAGGGGAAATAACTTTAGAACTTTATAATGCTAATCAACTACCAATTAAACTCGCAGCGGGTCGCCGCATTTGTCAGCTGGTTTTTGCCCAATTAGACGATGAGGCTCTATTCCCTTACAGAGGTAAATATCAGGGGCAGCGCAAGGCCACGGGTAGTCTTGTTTTCGATGATTTAGAGAACAGATAGAGGTAATCCTTGGAGCGAGGGGGGCGATATAGTGAGAAAAGAAGTAGTGATGGTTCTAGTAAAATTGGGGTATGTATTCTATATGATAGTACTGTTTCATAAAGCCGTTAGGGCTGGCACTGTAACGGGTTTTACATATCTACACTTTGTAATAGCTGTAGTAGTTCTTTCCCATGCTATGTATAAGTTGGGTGTTAGGGAAGAAAGGCGTAACAACTGGTTTTAACAGAGGAGGGACGGGCATAAAAGAGCAAATTAATCGTTGGTTAGAAATGGGTATAGGTCTTTATTCCATGGGCTCGTTTTTAGTTAATCTCATTTTTAAACCATCCCGCGGAGATGGAATGGAGCTAGCATTTAGATTTTTAACGGGTCTTTTCTTCTTGATTTTATCTTCGCTTCGCAATCGTAGGGATGTTCATGGTAACTCTGAAATTATCGAACTTGTGATTCTTTTTTTCTTAGCAATTGTAGTGGCATTGGGGATCTTCTTCATTCGTTTTATCAAATATTTGACCGGTTAATGGTTGTGAAGGAGTAAGAACCATGTCTGAAAAAAGACTTTCAGAGATTATTAAAGCTTTAAAAACGGCATTTCCCTTAACATTACCTGTGCTGGCAGGTTTTTTTATTCTAGGAACCGCCTATGGGGTGCTTATGTCAAGCGTGGGTTTGGGCGTGGGTTGGACGTTTTTAAATAGTTTTTTGGTTTTTGCCGGCTCCATACAATATGCGGCAATTCCCTTATTTTTAGCACCTTTTAATCCAATTTATGCTTTCTTTTTAACTATAATGGTTAATGCACGGCATATTTTTTATGGCCTTTCCATGCTGGACAAGGTTAATGAGACGGGCGGCTTTAAGCCTTACATAATTTTTGGACTATGTGATGAATCCTTTTCCATTCACTCAGTGCATGAGCCTCCCGGTGATGTTGATCGGGGTCTTTTCATGTTCTTTATCACCTTTTTAAACCGCTGGTATTGGATACTGTCTTGTATTTTTGGGGCGGTTTTGGGGAAGATGATTCCCTTCGCCGTGCAGGGTTTAGAGTTTTCCCTAACGGCACTATTTGTTGTAATTTTTTTAAACCAGTGGGAAGTGAAAGAGGCGAGAATGAGTTCGATTTTAGGAATAGGCTGTTCTTTACTGAGTTTGCTAGTTTTCGGGGCTAGTAATTTTCTGATTCCCGCTATGATCCTCATACTAGCAGTCTTCGCCTTTACGCCTAATCCGGCAAGGAAAGGGGTGCAACCATGAGCAGTAACCTCACGGCAACTCAATTGTTCATTACCACATTGGTTATAGCCTTCGGGACCACATTAACCAGGTTCTTGCCATTTCTAATCTTTCGTCGGGGGCAAGAAACTCCGGCTTACGTAAAAAAACTACAGGTGTTGCTTCCACCTGCAGCCATAGGACTTTTGGTTGTCTATACATTAAAAGACGTGAGTTTTACCAATGGTAGTAGGGGTATTCCCGAATTTCTTTCCATTGGAGGAATAGTGATTATTCACCGCTTATTTAAAAATACTTTACTAAGCATTGCCGGTGGAACGCTTCTTTATATGTTCCTTATTCAAACGGTGTTTTCTGTTTAGGGGTTAGTGGCCTTAAAAACTTGCTTGCCAAAAACCACTCCACAATTTAGGAGTGGTTTTATAATATCAAAGAAAAATCATCTTAGAATGGCATGCGGATCCTCTACGGTTATGTCGTCATTTGATGTTAGAACTTGTATTGAAGGACCGTTTCCTCTGTCAACCTCAACAATTGTTTCGCCTGATCTACGGTCATATCCTAAATCAAATTCTATGAACCCACCCGAAGTCATTAGGCTAAACTTACCGAAGGTGTTTTCAGGTACATCTAAGTAAATCGGAGCATTAGTAGTCTGGAAAACAAATAAGCCATCATCGGGAAAGCGTGGTTTTCCTTTTATTTTACCATTGGAAGTTTGAAAAGTACTGGAATCAGTAAACTTAATTTCACCAAACTCAATTTCGCTATTGGTTGTTATGGCGGTTATTTGACCGGCGCCGTTTTGAAGGGTAATAGGTCCATTTTGGGCACTGAGTCTCATGATACCGTCAAATTCCACATCCATAACAATTGAACCATTGTCTGTTCGGGCAATGATCTCCGCAATAGCCCGTGGCCCGGCATAAATAATAAAGTTGGTTGCAGTTGAACTAATGCCGGGAGGTAGCATGGGTTCGATTACGCTTAATTCTAAGTGCGAACCCGTGCGTACACTTTGGATTTCGAGCTGCTTGAGAAACTGTCTGGTTACTTTTTGTGAGGAACCGTTGGCTTCCGCTTCAACAATGATTCGTGGCCTTTCTCCTTCCTCTAAAGGATACCAAGCAATCATACCACTATAGGTAGTCAGTTTAATACTGCGGATTTTGGTAGCGAGAAAAAATTCTTCAACACTTGAAAATCGTGCCGCTACTGTACCTGTTATACTGAAAAGCAGTGTAATAATACAAAATACTAAAACAAGTTTTCTTTTCATGGTTATCTCCCCTTAAAACATAGTGTACCGTAAGAAGCTTATTGGAGCTCCATTAGTAACTGAATTAATTCATCTTCTCGTTGTGTTTGTTTTTCTTTTTCACCAAGGACTCGAGCCGATTTAATCCTATTAATAATGGTGAGTACTTGATCTTGACTTTCTGTGTCAAGTCTTTGCGCTAGAAGCCGTGCTTTTTCTTCTAATTGCGAGTCTTTTACCACCATGGACTCATCAAGGAAAACAAGATCGTCTAAATCTTCTTGTGAATCACTAGCTGAACTTGACCAAAGTCCGTCAACTTGATCCTGGGCTACTTGGAGCTCTTTGGGATCATCAATACGTAACTCATTAGGGTTAAGCTTTAAGTCTAAAGATTGCCCTGTGGAAGAAATCGTTGCTTTAAGCTTAATAAGATGATTAGTATTAATGCTAAAATCCACAATAATCGGATGTGGATCTCCACCGGTTGCATGGGGAATATCTTCGATAGTCGCGCTGATCCCGGTAAAAATTGTTTCGCCTAACGATCTGGTATTGGGATTCATGGTTTGAAACACCCGTATCTCTAGACGCTCTTGCTCGGTATATAGCAAAGTATATTCTTTAGATACCGAATAAGGAACTGTAGAGTTGGGTTTGCTCAACGGATCATAAACCATTTGTAATCCGTTACCGGTTAAGGCCATGATTTCTACGCCTATACCATAAGGGTACTTATCGACAAGAATCAACTCATCTGAGTCATTTTGTAAACGTGCCGCTTGGATTGCAGTACCTAAAGATACGGCATACTCCGGATTAACTTCTGATGACAAGGAACAATTAAAGATACTTTTAAGCATTTCTTGCACTGCAGGAATATGGGTGCTTCCGCCTACTAAGAGCACACGCTGAATTGAGTCAGCGGATGAATTAGTTATTTGCAAGGCCTTATCTAAACAGGCTTTGGCTTTTTCCACTAAGTGAATAGTAGCTTCGTTAAATTCTTCCCTTGAGATAGTCATGTCTAAGTCATAAGGTATACCGTCTTTTATTCCAAAATTAAATATTTCGATTTTAGTGCTATTGTGTTCCGATAATTGCTTCTTACATAACTCTATGTATTCTTTAAGTTGACTGTGGGCAAGCGGAGTGATTTCGATATCTTCCCCTTCTTCTTTTTTAAACTTCTCAATGGTTAAATTAACCAAAGCACTATCAAAATCCTTCCCGCCAAGCTGAGAATCTCCATATGTACCGCTAACATCTAAAACTCCATCCATCATTTCGATAATACTTATATCTAAGGTCCCACCGCCGAAGTCAAATACGAGGACCTTTTCGTCTGCATCCAGATTATTTATCCCGTAGGCTAAGGCTGCGGCGGTTGGTTCACTTATTAGATGAATCACATTTAAGCCCGCGAGTTTGGCGGCTTGTACCGTATTATGTTTGCCCACATCGGTAAAAATAGCCGGAACGCTCAATACCACATCAGTGAATTCTCCATAGAGGGCTGCCGCGTTTTCTGCCAGTTTCTTCAAAATTACCGATGAAATCTGTTCGGGACGATATTCTTGGTTATCTAAAGGAATAAGAATGGGCTCTTCCATAACCCGTTTTACTTCTCGCACGCCCCTACCGGGCAGGTCCGCGTATCTACGGGCCTTCTCTCCAACGGTAAGCAGGTTTTTACTGTCAAGGGCAACGATTGAAGGGACCACCGGCGATTTTGACTTGCTACTCACATCAGGTACAGGCTGTGGCTTCCCGTCTCTAAAAACGGCAATAACGGAGGTTGATGTACCTAAATCTATCCCTATTGGTAGCTGTTTTGATTTTTGCACAAACTTCCCCCCTAACCTCTGCGGGATATGATTACCTTAGCAGGCGAATGCACTCTGCCGTTAATCATATAACCCCATTCTACACATTCAAGTATGGTCCAAGGAGGTTTGCCTTCATCTTTGGCCTCCTGGACGATTTGATGAACTTTATCAAAGAATTTGTCACCTGGTTTAGGTTCTAGTATGTGGACTCCCATGGGATTAACTAATTGGGAATATTGCTTCTTTGTTTTAAGTATGGCGCGAAGATAAGATTCATCTATATTTGGAACATTAATTATTCGCTCCATGGTTTTGAGCACTTCGATACTGCGTTCAAACCATTCATCATTTGTATCGCGGAGCAACTTAATTTCAGTTCGTAATTGTAAGTTTTCTTGATCCAACTTGGTTTTACCTGCATTAAGCACATCATTTTGTTGCTCTAAAATGGAAATGAGCTTGTGCAGATCGTCTCGCGACGCTTCTGCCTGCGGATACTGTGAATTTATGGAATAATCTTTTTGCAAAGAAATGACAATGGGAATGGCACTTCCGATTAAACCCATGATGGAAAAAACCAAAAGGGCAGGGGGACTAAACCCACCTACATTTTGCTGCAAAAGTCTTAGGGAAATAATCAATAAGACAAGGCAGAGCACAAAACTTGCTAGGTAAATAAGATGAATTAGTCCCTCTAATCTATAAGACCCCTTTAGGTTAACATCCATTTTATTACTCCCTCGTTGTTAAGGCAATGGCACAATAATCTCCTGTCCGATCTGTAAAAGATAAGGATTTACCTGATTTAAATCGATAATTCTTTGTACGTAATCATTTTGCGGTGGGTTTTGCAGTCTGGCTGCGTACCCCCAGATAGTATCATTTCGACGAACAATTTGCGTAAATTGTTCTAAAGATACAGTTTCCTTTTCCACCTCTACAATAACTTCAACGTGTGTTTCAACTTTAGCTTCAGCTTCGGCCAGCAGTTTTTCTAATTCGAGAATTTGCTGCTCGTAATCGGCCTTGAGATCAGCGATTTTCTGTTCGTGATCAAAGCGAAGATCGTCTCGCACCCTTGCCACAGCTACTCTCACTTCTTCATCGTTGTTTGTTTCTAGTTCCGGTCCTTGAATAGAACCTACGAGCCAGCCTCCTACAAATAGTATTATACAGATGATGGTGGCTACAACGATTTGCAGAACACTAGCTTTTGGTCTTTCCACTGTTTTACCATTCCTTTCTTAAATTAATTTAATCATTGTAATTATCACGAGTAGAAATCCTCCGAATACCATTATGGGCAAAATGCACCCGGTGGAACCAAAGGGTTTTCTTTTGATGTTTTGTTCACTTTGGGTAATTAATTTATCAAAGAACTCCCAGTTAAGCTGATAAATGCTACTATAATTATCGCGGATCCTTATCGCGGAGGCGTGAATATCGCGGGGCGGTGTAAATTGCATCTTTTGCATAGCCCCCTGCAAGTACGCTTCACTGGTTGGTAGGTTCAGATATAAACTGACATAGTGCACGCAAGCCTCTTGAACTGCATTTGTAACGGAAGAGTCTTGAATAACCCTATTATATTGATCATGCACGGTGGAAACTTTGCGAATATGATCGTAAGTATCCGGATTGCATTGGCTAATCCAAAAATAATTGTAATGAAGATATTCTAAAGATCGTAAAACCTTACTGTGTCCGTAATCGTTAAGTACCTGAAAGACTATATCTTCGAATATCTCATCGACATTTTCAACATCTTTATAAAAGGAGGTGGTTATGTTTAAGCTGACTAATTTAACTAATGGTGAAATAATATTCGGATCAATCTGTACATGTTCCCATTCTTCTTGGCAATGGGCGGGTAGGAGACAATCTTCGTATAATTTATTAATATCTTCATTATTAGAAATAAGCGCGCGTGCCGATTCTAAGAATTCTAAGGCGTGGGAATAACGATTATTCTTCATTAATTCAAGACCAATAGATGCCATGCGACGTCCGGCATAGTCTAAGAACTCTTCGGCATCATTTGTTTTTTTAATACGACTGGTAACTTTAGCCACATGGCTGGTCTTACCACTGCTTAAATAGACCATGGCCATATATACAAAAGCATCAAGGCTAGAAAAATCATTTTTCTCCGTGGCTTTGATTGCAGATTCTAGCCACTGGATTGCCCCTTCGTAATCTTCTGACCATAAATCGCATTTTGCAAGCTCTATATAATGGTTGGGATTACTGGGTTCTAATTCTTTCGCTTGAATAAACAATTCTTTTGCTAGCTTTAATGCTTCTTTATCATCATTAATCTCGGCCTTATTTCGAACCACGATGCCATGATTCGACCAATAAACGGCCACATCAGGAGATTGCGTTGTTAAAGTGCCATAGATTTCTTGAGCCTTATCCCAGTTTTGCAAATGATCATAACAAAGACCAAGTCTGTTCAGTGCCCAGTCTAATTCGGGGGCATATTGGAGCATTTCTTCGTATGCTTCAGCAGCTGACTCCCAATCATTTTGTTCAATATATTGATTGGCCGCGAGTTCAAGCCTTTCTATTTCTTTTCCGTAGGCTTGTAACGAATCATAATTTGCCCTTGCCTTAGTGTCTCGTAAGGTTTCATATGCTCTTCTGATTTGCTGAAACTTTTCCGGTTCTTTTTCAGGTGAATATTTGCGAACTAATCGGAAATAGGCTTTTTTGATATCGTGGCTATCCGCGACGGGTGTTATTTCCAATGCCTTATAAAGCTCATTGGCCAAACAAATCTCCTCCTTGTCTGCGCTGAACCCTTAGAACAAATGTAAATGCATTAAAGTTGTCTATTATATTGTTTCTTTTATAGTAACTCTCTTATATGTTCGCCGATAATACGTAATACCCTCCAGAATTTACTAATTGATCTCACATTTTTCGTAATCCACGTTATGTCTATGTTGAGATTGTGCGAAAAACTGGAAAAGTTGCCAAATAGGGTTGACAGTGAGGAAAGCTCGTGTTAATATTAGCCCAATTACGCAAACAACATTTTATCAAGGTGTTTTTTGCGGAAAACATTTTTTGAGGGAGAAAATATAATGAATAACCGGAACATCTTTTCGGCAAACCTGATTAATATTAACCTTATTATTAACGTTATCCTCCTGTTAGTCGATAACGTTTATTCGGTTTTGCCTAAAAGGTGTTGCTTGTTATAACACGAGAGTGAAGCTATAACAGGAGCCTAGGGCGAAACCGCCCCGGGCTCTTTTTAATAAAAAAAGACAAGGAAGTGAGAAGAACATGAAAATTAGCGGAGCACAGATCGTTATTGAGACTTTAATCGAACAGGGTGTTGAGATGGTCTTTGGCTATCCCGGCGGAGCAGTCATTGATATTTTCGATGCTTTAGATAGAAGTCGCGACAGACTAAACTATACCGTAAGTTGCCATGAACAAGGTGCGGCACATGCTGCTGATGGATATGCAAGATCAACGGGGAAAACCGGCGTCGTTATGGCAACATCAGGACCGGGGGCTACTAATCTGGTCACAGGAATAGCAACAGCTTATTTAGATTCTACTCCGCTAGTGGCCATAACGGGCAATGTTGCTCAATCACTAATGGGTAAAGATAGTTTCCAAGAAGTTGATATTCGCGGTATAACGATGCCCATTACAAAGCACAATTACTTGGTTCAAGATATTAATAAATTGGCTGACATTATTCGTGAAGCATTTGCCATTGCCAATTCAGGTAGACCCGGACCTGTACTTATAGATATTCCCAAAGATATTCAAGTGGGAGAATGCGAATTTATACCGGGTAAGCCCAATGGTTCGAAATATAAGACAAGAGTCAAAGAAGAAGAATTGGAAAGAGCCATGAAGCTCATTAACGAAGCGGAAAGGCCCATTATTTATGCAGGTGGGGGAATTGTTTCTTCAGATGCTACAGAAGAACTATTGCAATTCGCCGATCTCATAGATGCACCTATTGGATCAAGCATGATGGGGCTATCGGCCGTTCCCCACGACCATCCGAAAAGACTTGGAATGACAGGGATGCACGGTAAACTCGCCGCATCAAAAGCCATGTCAATGAGCGATCTGGTAGTAGCCATCGGAACACGCTTTTCCGATCGGGCAACGGGAAATAAAAAGGAATTTACCAAGGGGCGCAAGTTTTTGCACATTGATATTGACCCTGCGGAAATAGGAAAGAACATTCCCGCGTATGTTTCTTTGGTTGGTGATGTTAAGCAAGTTCTCACCATGCTCAATGACAAGTTGGAAAAAACCATGCGGGTAGAATGGCACAACGAGATTGAGGAAGTCAAGGAACATCCCGATTCTCGCCTGGAGATGGACGATTCACGTTTGAATCCGCAAATGGTTATTGAAGCGGTACGTGAGTTTACGGGAGACGACGAAGTCGTGGCGACCGATGTGGGCCAGCACCAGATGTGGGTTAGTCAGTATTACAAGTTTTCTAAACCCAGAACTTTATTAACCTCCGGGGGCCTTGGAACAATGGGCTTTGGAATGGGAGCAGCGATAGGCGCAGCCATCGGTTCTAAAAAACGCACAGTATTATTCACCGGTGACGGAAGCTTCCATATGAACATGAACGAACTGGCAACGGCAGTTTCTAATCAACTCCCGATAGTTATTATAATCATGAATAATAACGCCTTGGGTATGGTTCGGCAGTGGCAAACTCTGTTTTTTGATAAACGCTACGCCGGTACAACGTTAAATCGCCGGACTGATTTTGTGAAATTTGCCGAAGCATTGGGAGCAACGGGCTACCGAGTAGAAGATAAAGACAACTTAAACGATACTTTGGAAAAAGCCTTCCAAACAGAGGGGCCCGTTATAGTAGAAGCTTTAATTTTTAATGATGAAAAAGTATTACCCATGATTCCACCCGGACGATCAATTAAAGATGTAATTATTAAGGGTTAAAAATTAATAGAAAGGATTGAAAAGTAATGACGAATAACCTTTCCATTCTATCTTTGTTAGTGAGAAACGAACCGGCCGTCTTAACAAGAATATCCTCACTCATTGCCAGACGGGGTTTTAATATTGATAGCCTAGCAGTTGGTGAAACGCATGACCGCTCCATTTCTCGCATGACTATCACCTTCCGCGGAGACGAATACGTGAAAGATCAGATCGTAAAACAAATTAGCAAACTGCACGATGTAATCAAGGCAGAACTAATGGATGTTACCGAAATGGTGGCCAGAGAGCTGCTTTTGGTTAAAGTAGAGGCCAAAAACGGGCAACGGGGTGAAATCGTCCAGGCGGCACAAGTTTTTGGAGCCAATATCATTGAACTCTCACAGGAGTCACTCACCCTCGAAATGAGCGGAGAAGTCTCTAAAGTTACTGAGTTCATAGAATTCTTAAAGCCTTATGGTATCGCTGAACTTTGCCGAACGGGCACAACCGCCCTGGGCAAGGGTCAATATATATTAAATTAAGAAAATATAGGGGGAAGAAACAAATGGCAAAGCTTTATTATGAAAAGGACTGTAATCTTGATAATCTGAAGGGTAAGACAGTAGCAGTAATAGGTTATGGTAGTCAAGGTCACGCACACGCTTTAAATATGAAAGAAAGCGGAGTTAATGTAGTTGTGGGACTATACGAAGGTTCTAAATCAGCAAAGAGGGCTGAAGCGGCAGGTCTGACCGTGAAGGTTACTGCAGAGGCAGTCAAAAGTGCCGATGTGGTCATGATTTTAGTTAATGACGAACTACAATCTAAACTTTGGGACACAGACATCAAGCCTAATTTAAAATCAGGTGCAACCTTAGCCTTTGCCCATGGTTTTAACATTCATTACGGTCAAATCGTTCCACCTGCAGATGTTGACGTAATCATGGTGGCTCCCAAAGGACCCGGTCATACCGTGAGAAGCCAATATGAAGAAGGCCGCGGCGTACCATGCCTAATCGCAATTTATCAAGATGCATCCGGTAAAGCCAAAGATACGGCACTTGCTTATGCAGCTGCCATCGGCGGGGCTAGAGCAGGTATTTTGGAAACCACATTTGAAGAAGAAACTGAAACAGACCTTTTCGGAGAGCAAGCCGTACTTTGCGGTGGTGTCACCGAATTAATGAAAGCCGGTTTTGAGACTTTAGTTGAAGCAGGTTACCAACCGGAAAGTGCTTATTTTGAATGTGTTCACGAAATGAAACTAATTATTGATATGGTAGTTGCCGGCGGTTTAGCGGGCATGAGAAGTTCCATTAGTGATACTGCAGAATACGGTGATTACTCCGTTGGTAAAAGAATCATTACTGACGAAACCAGAGCCGAGATGAAGAAGGTTCTTCGCGAAGTTCAAGATGGTACATTCGCACGCAACTGGATCCTTGAAAACCAAGCTAAGCGCCCCCATTTTGAAGCTGTACGCAGAATTGAAGCTGAACATCAAGTGGAAAAAGTCGGAGCTGAGCTTCGCAAGAAGATGATCTGGCAAAACGAAGGGAAATAATCATGAATAGTAACAAAGTAAAAGTCGGTCCCGAACGTGCCCCACATCGTTCGCTACTTAAGGCAGTGGGTTATAGTGATGAACAGATCAAAAAACCACTAATCGGGATTGTCAACTCATTTAATGAAATAGTACCGGGCCATGCCGAACTTACGCAAATTGCCCGTGCAGTTAAAGATGGGGTGCTTGCCGCAGGCGGCACGCCCATGGAATTTAACGTAATCGGCGTTTGTGATGGCATTGCCATGGGTCATAACGGTATGCGCTATTCCTTAGCAAGCCGAGAAGTTATCGCGGATAGCATCGAGTGCATGGTCATGGCACATTCCTTTGACGCCTTGGTTTTTATTCCCAACTGTGATAAAATCGTTCCCGGCATGTTAATGGCAGCATCTAGGCTGAATTTGCCCGCGATCTTTGTTTCAGGTGGACCAATGCTTTCATTAGAAGACGACAAAGGTTGTTCAATCGATCTAAATAGCGTATTCGAAGCAGTAGGCGCCTTTAAGGCAGGCAAGATGGACGAAGAAGAGCTGGCTGCAATCGAAAACAGTGCTTGTCCCACCTGCGGTTCATGTTCAGGTATGTTTACGGCCAATTCATTAAACTGTTTAAGTGAAGCATTGGGAATTGCCCTTGCAGGTAACGGCAGCGTACCCGCGGTTTACGCCGAACGGAAGAGATTGGCTAAGGCTGCAGGTGCTCAAATAATGCAACTTTTAGAAAAGGATATTAGGGCTTTAGATATTATTACCGCTGAGTCATTGCAGAATGCTTTAGTTGTTGATATGGCTTTAGGTTGTTCAACTAACTCAGTTTTGCATCTGGCGGCTTTAGCCCACGAAGCGGACCTAGAATTCGATCTTCGCAAGCTAAATGAAATCAGCGAAAGAACGCCGAATCTTTGCCGTTTAGCTCCGGCAGGTACCGATCATATGCAAGATCTGAACAGAGCCGGCGGTGTGCACGCGGTAATGAGCGAATTGGCTAAAGCTAACTTGCTTAATACTGAAGTGATTACGGCTACCGGTAAAACTTTAGGTGAAAACCTAGAAAAAATCACTGTTAAAGATAACGAAGTGATTCGGCCCATAGATAATCCCCACACAAAAACAGGTGGCATAGCAGCACTCTTTGGCTCATTGGCACCTCAAGGCGCGGTTGTAAAGCGTAGTGCCGTGGCAGAGGAAATGTTGGTTCACACAGGTCCCGCCAGGGTGTTCGATAGTGAAGAAGAAGCTATCGAAGCCATTTACGGAGGTAAAATCGTCGCCGGTGATGTGGTGGTAATTCGTTACGAAGGACCTGCAGGCGGTCCGGGTATGAGAGAAATGCTTTCTCCAACCTCAGCAATCGCCGGAATGGGTCTTGACAAAGAAGTTGCACTTATAACTGATGGTAGATTCTCCGGTGCAACAAGGGGCGCCGCAATTGGGCACATTTCTCCTGAGGCATTTAGGGGAGGCCCAATTGCCTATGTGCAGGAAGGCGATCTCATTGAGATTAACATTCCCGCTTATAGTTTAGAATTAAAGGTTTCCAATGAAGAGTTGGAAAACCGCAAGAAAAGCCACGTTCCCAAGGAACAAAAAGAATTAAAAGGTTATTTGAAAAAATACGCTAAAGATGTTTCTTCAGCCCATGAGGGCGCAATAATTCGTTGAAAGGAGGCAATTAAAAATGGTTAAGCAAGTCAAAATTTTTGACACCACATTGAGAGATGGAGAGCAATCACCCGGTTGTAGTATGAATATTGAAGAAAAAGTCGAGGTGGCTAAGCAACTGGAAAGATTACAAGTTGATGTGATGGAAGCCGGTTTTGCCATTGCTTCGCCCGGAGATTTCAAATCAATCGAGGAGATCTCCAAGGCGGTAAAAAACTGTACAATTGCCTCTTTGGCTAGAGCGTTAGAAAAGGATATTGACGCGGCATATAATTCTCTTAAACATGCAGAATCGCCGCGCATTCATACCTTTTTAGCCACCTCGCCCGTGCATATGAAGTATAAACTACGCATGACTCCTGAGGAAGTTTTGGAGCGTACGGCGGCAATGGTGGCTTATGCGAAGAAGTACCTTTCTAACATTGAATTTTCCGCAGAAGACGCCACCCGTTCAGAACGGGAGTTTTTGGCCAGAGTTGTGGAAACAGCCATTAATGCAGGAGCAACTGTAGTTAATATCCCTGATACGGTGGGCTATACCACACCACAAGAGATGTATGACTTAATAAATTATTTGAGAAACACCGTACCTAATATTGATAAAGCTGATATCTCAGTACACTGCCACGATGATTTGGGAATGGCGGTTGCCAACTCCCTAGCCGCGGTTAAAGCCGGTGCAACCCAAGTGGAAGGCACAATTAACGGGTTAGGAGAAAGAGCCGGTAATGCTGCCCTAGAAGAAGTCGTCATGGCCATTAACACACGGAAAGAATTTTATAATGTAACAACAGGTGTGGAAACCACGGAAATTTATAAAACAAGTCGCTTGATTTATAACATTATTGGGGCAACAGCACCCATGAATAAAGCAATTGTTGGGGCAAATGCATTTGCCCACGAGTCGGGTATTCACCAACACGGGGTATTAGCTGAGAAGACAACTTACGAAATCATGACTCCCGAATCGGTTGGGCTCAAGACCAACAACATGGTTTTAGGAAAGCACTCAGGACGACATGCCTTTGAAGATCGCCTCAAAGATTTGGGCTATGAGTTTGAGCGGGAAGAACTAAACAAGTATTTTGAACGCTTTAAAAAGCTCTGTGATAAGAAAAAGACAGTTACTGATCACGATTTGCTAGCCATAGTTACCGACTCGTTGGTAAACAAAGGCGGCGTATATGTTTTAGAGCGCTTTGAAGTTAACTCAGGCAATAAAAAATCCGCGAGTTGCATTGTTGCTTTAAAAGATGACGAAGACAATGTTGTTGAAGAAGTGGCCATGGGCGATGGTCCAATTGATGCGGCCTACAACGCAATTGATAAGATTGTTAAAGTTAGTGGGCATAAGTTGGAAAACTATAGCATTCACTCTGTGGGTGATGGCAGAGACGCCCTAGGCGAAGTTGTGGTTCGTGTAAAATATGGAGATAAAGTCTTTGTGGGTAGAGGTCTATCGACAGATATTTTAGAATCAAGTCTCCTAGCTTATATCAATGGTATTAATAAAATTATGGAGGTGGGGTGAAAAAAGTGAAGAAATCTGATCTGAAGCAAGTTTCCATACTCGATTCAACACTGAGAGACGGTGCCCAAAGCGAGGGGATCTCCTTCTCTGTTCAAGATAAGATCAATATTGTTCAAGCGTTAGATGAATTTGGTGTTGAGTATATTGAAGCGGGTAATCCTTTTTCCAATCCTAAGGATTTGGAGTTTTTCGAAAAAGCCGCGGAGCTTGAACTAAAAAATGCTAAACTTTGCGCTTTTGGAAGTACTAAACGTAAGGGTGTGCGCCCCGAAGAAGATGCTAACCTCATCTCATTATTGCAGGCAAACACTCCTGCGGTGGCCATCTTCGGTAAATCGTGGGATCTTCATGTAACGGAGATTCTAGGTGCCACCCTGGAAGAAAACTTAGAACTGGTGGAAGAAACAGTTCGCTTTTTGAAGGAGCACGGCAAAGAAGTAATCTTCGATGCGGAGCACTTTTATGATGGGTATATAAACAATCCGGAATATGCTTTAAAGGTCTTAGAAGTTGCCCTAAGGGGTGGTGCGGATATTTTGTGCCTATGCGAAACGAATGGTGGTACAGATCCTTACAGAGTTTATGAAATTACCAAAGCAGTTCAGGAAAAGTTTCCCGGGGCCAAACTGGGGATACATGCCCATAACGATATGGATTGTGCTGTGGCCAACTCCATGCTGGCTGTTGATGCTGGAGCCGTACATGTGCAAGGTACATTCGTCGGTTTTGGGGAAAGATGCGGAAATGCTGATTTAAGCATAATCATTCCCAACCTGGAGCTCAAAAGGGGTTATGCAACGGTTAGCGGAGATTTAAGCAATCTTTCGGAAATGGTTTATCGCATCTCAGAAATTTCTAACATTACCGTACATCGCAGTAGGCCCTATGTGGGTAGAAGTGCTTTCGCCCATAAAGGCGGCATGCATATTGACGGTGTGAGCAAGCTACCTTCTTCTTTTGAGCACATTGACCCTGAAGTAGTAGGTAATAAAAGACGTTTCTTGATTTCGGAAGTATCGGGACGTTCAAATGTCTTGTTGAAGACAAAGGATATTGCCCCCGGTTTAACTAAATCATCACCGGAAACCGCGTTAATTGTGGAGAAGTTAAAAGAGCTAGAACACCAAGGATACCAATTTGAAGGTGCAGACGCCAGCTTTGAACTTTTCGTAAGAAGGGTTTTGGGAGCCTTTAAACCGCACTTTTCCTTAATTATGTATAAAACAACGGGTGAAAATCCTCCGCCAAACGGTTCAATGACAGCTTCTGCCTTGATTAATATCGAAGTTGACGGAAAAGAGGAAACCGCAGGCGCCGTGGGTAACGGACCTGTTCACGCACTTGATAACGCCTTAAGAAGAGCCTTATCGGTATTTTATCCGGAGCTCAACGAGGCCTACCTCACCGACTATAAGGTAAGGGTGTTAGATGGTGGTGCAGCCGCGGCCTCTAGGGTGCGAGTTCTCATCGAATCAACCGATGGAGAAAGCGTCTGGACAACGGTTGGGGTTTCAACCGATATAATCGAAGCGAGCTGGATCGCCCTAGTGGATTCTATGGAGTATAAGCTCTCAAAAAATACGCCTGTAGCGGGGTTTTCGCAGGTTAATTAGTCTAGGAGGACTTGAAATGGGAATGACAATGACTCAAAAGATCCTGGCCAATAAGGCCGGGCTAGATAAAGTAGTTCCTGATCAGCTAATCTTAGCTGATTTGGACATGGCCTTGGGTAACGATATAACTGCTCCGGTGGCCATAGGAGAATTTAGAAAACTTGGTTTGGATAAGGTTTTCGATGAAAAGAAAGTTTCACTTGTAATGGATCACTTTACCCCAAACAAAGATATTAAAGCCGCTGAACAATGCCGTTATGTCCGCGAATTTGCTAACGAAATGGACATTGAAAACTTTTATGATGTTGGAGAAATGGGTGTGGAGCACGCTTTACTTCCTGAAAAAGGATTAGTAGTGGCCGGTGATTTGATTATCGGTGCAGACTCCCACACTTGCACGTACGGTGCATTGGGTGCATTTTCCACCGGTGTGGGTTCAACTGACTTAGCTGCCGGTATGGCAACGGGTAAGGCGTGGTTTAAAGTGCCCAGCGCAGTTCAATTTGTACTAACAGGCGAGATGCAAGAGCATGTCTCCGGTAAAGATGTGATTTTACACATCATTGGCATGGTTGGCGTAGATGGAATGCTTTATAAATCAATGGAATTTGCCGGACCGGGCGTTAAAAATCTTTCCATGAGCGACCGCCTCTGCATTTC
>JGI24707J26582_10000771_pt1 | contig 25481 bp, 31 predicted proteins | sample BioPla1DNA1_FD_26582 | JGI IMG/M metagenome (IMG submission 26582)
GAGGGCAAGGGTGTCCACCGCGAGGTGGAATCTGAAGGAAGCCATAGGCGAACTTCCGGCCTGACGAACAGAAATCACATCAGGCATTGTAAGCTGGGTAATGTAATACCCGAATTACTTGATCGGAAGGGTAGCAGTGTTAAGATTTGAAATGAGGTGTAACAATGAATAGTTTTAAGAGTTCGCTTCGGTTTCGTATTGGGGTTGCAACTCCAATAATTATCAGGAATGCTCCTGATATGGGAAGTGTCACATCTGTGTTGTCGTCTTTAGCGGTAGATATGGGGTTATGTTTGAAGTGTATTGATGCATCGGAGCAAAAACGTTCCAATATTATAGGTTCTGCCAAAACAGTGGGTGACTATTTTACCTATGAGCCTCCAGTGTGGGCTAAGGAGCTGGTAGCTGCTCGAAATGGTATATTGTTTTTTGGTAATATGTCGGCTGCTGAGCCTGATGTTAGGAGGGCTATTATAAGGGTAATGTTTGAACGTAGGATTGGCGAGCTTAAATTTCCACCTGGCATTGCTGTGGTGGTAACTGAGGGTGAATTGGATAGTTTGGGTGATTATCGGGTACCTGCGTTTTTGGCCGTTAGGACATGTCGTTTTAACTATCCGGTAAGTGTTGCAGTTGGGTGAACGTAAATTTAAGGTGGTGATACGGTGTGATAACAGAGCTTCAGGCGGCTCGTGTTCGTTTAGCGCGGAAAAGGCCTTACCTTGCGTCAGCTTTATGGGCTTTGACTCCTGTAAAAAAGCCAGGCTTAGAAACAATGGCCGTTGATCGATGGTGGAGATTGTACTATGATCCTGCTGTTGCTTCGAAGTGGTCAGTGAGTGAGATTTCTGGCGTGCTTTATCATGAAGTGCTTCATTTGATTCGTAACCATGCTGACAGGATGCAGGATTGCAGTAATACAGCTTTATCAAATATAGCTGCGGATGCGGAAATAAATGATGATCTTATGGAGGAAGGTTTTGAATTGCCCGGCTCTCCTGTTACTCCTAGCTCTATCGATCAACCTGATGGACTGTTTGCTGAGGAGCACTTGGAGGCGTTACTCAAAAATATGTCAAAAGGCCCTGCTGGTTTTGGTGTGATGCAGCAGGGTGAGGGTGGCGAATCGCAAAGTGGGGCGGGGTCAGATGGTGAAGAGTCGCAAGCAAAGCAAGCTGGTGGTGGGGGTGAGAAGGATGAAATCCCCAGGCCAGGTGAAGGGGTTTGTGGTTCTTGTGCTACGGGGCGTCCGGCTTCCTGGGAGGATGCTGCACCCAAGCTTGGCGAACCGGGGACTCCGGGAATAGGTGAGGCGGAGGCAGAAATTATTCGTGGAGCCATTGCTCGTGATATATTGGAGTCGTCTACAGGTGTTGGTGATATACCTGCGCATTTAAAAAGATGGGCAGACGAGAAACTTTCCCCAAAGATAAATTGGCGGCAGGAGCTTGCTGCTTCTGTTCGCAGTGCTACAACAAGGGTATGCGGAGCGGTGGACTATACTTACGAGTGGCCTTCGCGGCGTCAGGGGCAAGTTGGTGATAGCCGAATAATTATGCCTTCCATGTACCAACCAGTTCCGTCCATAGCTGTTGTTGTGGATACTTCGGGTAGTATAGATGATGATATGTTGGCCCAGGGGTTGGCTGAAATAGGAGGTATTTTAAAGAACATGGGGTATAAGGATGGCGTTAGTGTTTTATCGGTAGATGCCTGTGTTCATGAATGCCGTAAAGTTTTTCGTCCTGAGCAGGTTGTGCTTTCCGGTGGTGGTGGTACTGATATGGGTGCTGGTATTAAGGCGGCTGCCAAGCTTAAGCCTATCCCCAACATTGTTGTGGTGTTGACTGATGGTTATACTCCTTGGCCTGAAGCCAAGCCCCGTGGTATAGGTCAGGCTATAGTGGTTTTATCTACCCCTGATGGTAGTGCCCCAGATTGGGCAAAAGCGATTAGGCAGGAACCTTTGGGGGACAAGTATCGTGCTGCCGGTGATGTTATGTTTGATTTATTTCAGCAGTCTTCTGCAGCTCCTAAATTATAAATTAAGTATTGCATGGTCCTTCCTGAGGGTAGCGGTGCGTCATTTTGAATGATGCACCGCATCAGTTGTTTATAGTTAAACCTTTTTATATAAAAAGGGAGTTAAAAATACCTGAAGGGGTGATGTGTTGAAGAAATTTTTGTCTGTACTTAGTGCTGCTGTAAAGTTAAGGGAGCCCATTGTTGTTTGGGGGGAGCCCGGACTAGGAAAAACGGCTACGATTGAAGATATGGCGCGACGTATGGGTTATCATCTTGAGATAGTGATTGCGTCTCATCATGAGCCGACAGACTTTAATGGTTTGCCTGTGGTTCGTGATGGCGAGGGGGTTGATCGTGAGCCACCCGACTGGGCTCGTCGGTTAAGCAATATAGGCAGTGGCATACTGTTTCTTGATGAAATATCCACTGCTCCTCCTGCTACTCAGGCTGCTCTTTTGCGGGTGGTTTTAGAGCGTACCGTAGGTAATATGAAGTTGCCCAATGATGTTACCATAGTTATGGCTGCCAATCCTCCTGAGCAGGCGGCTGGTGGTTGGGATTTGACTCCCCCTATGGCCAACCGTCTGACTCATATAACTTTTCCTAATGATGTTGAAAGTTGGGTAGAGAATTTTCCTGTTTACTGGGGAAATCCTCCCAAGGTTAACGATTTGCCTGAGGCTGAATGGCGCAAGTCTCGTATTCTTGTGGCGTCGTTTATTAATCATCGTCGTGATATTTTGCAAAAAATACCGAACGATGAGACGTTGATGGGAAGGCCTTGGCCTTCTCGTAGGAGTTGGGATAAGGTTTCCCGGTACATGACGGAGCTGGATGGTGATAGCTTGCTCAGTGCTGTCATGGGTTGCGTTGGTGAAGGGCCGGCGTTAGAGTTTTTGCACTGGTGTCGTGAATTAGATCTTCCTGATCCTCATGAGTTATTGCGTAATCCTGGTCAGTTTACTGTGCCTGAGCGTGGTGATCAGGCTTATGCTGTTTTATCTTCTGTTGTTATGGCTGCGACAGAGGATATAACTGAGGAGAAGTGGTTGGCTTGCTGGCGTATTTTAGCCCGTGCTGGTGAGCAGGGCAAAAAAGATGTTGCATCTTTTGCCGCCATGCGTCTTGTGGGAGAGAGGAAGCCTGAATTTGAAATACCTCATTCCGATGTGGAGATGTTTGGCAAGTTTTTGGATAGTGCAGGACTTATGGAGCGAGAAAAATGAGTGTAACTTGTCGTGTGCGATGTTCCGGCAAGTTGCATCGGATTACCTTGATGGAGAGCGGGCACCTTGTTTTCCATGATCATGAAAGCATTAAGGCGGAAGAGGTGCTTTATGCCTTGGGAGGTGAAAGATGCCGTTGTTTGGAGGTTTTGCATCTGTGGCGTGAGCGCAATGCTGTTAAGAGAGGAATTGTGTACTCTAGGCTTCCTGCAAAATTGTGGGATGCTTATGTTGCAGCTGTGAAGCTTTCTGAGGAACGAGGAAGGGTGGCTACTGATCCCGGTGATCATCTGTCTTTGCCTTTAAGGGGGAGGCTGATTAAGCGTATCAGGGGATGTGTTTTTGAAGCTATTGGTAAATGTAATTATCGTCGTTCAAAAAGCCGGTGGGCTGGTGGGGCGCATTACGATTCTGTTTTGATAGGTACTCCTGCCAGCATATCTGGTGAAAGTATAAAGGTATGGTCTGCTAATACTGGATGGTCGGGGACAAACTCTGCAATTTATATTACAGTGCCATCTAGTTGGTATTGTAATATATACAGGCGTGGTTTGGCTGTTGTAGAGGGCATGTTTGTATTAGATGTAGTAGATCATGGTAAAAATATTTATTTGGTAGGAAAGCAGGGTAGAGGTTTTAGTATCTATCCTGCCCAAGCAATTATAAGGGAAGGTGGTTTGAAATTTATAACATAACTTGTCGTGTGCGATGTTCCGGCAAGTTGCATCGGATTACCTTGATGGAGAGCGGGCACCTTGTTTTCCATGATCATGAAAGCATTAAGGCGGAAGAGGTGCTTTGTGCCTTGGGGGGTGAAGAATGTCGCTGTTTGGAAGTGTTGCGTTTGTGGCGCAGTATTTCCGAATTGAGGGAACAGGCTATTTACCAGTGGAGAAATCCCACTGTTATGGAAATAAAGAATAGGCTCCCTGCAAGTTTGAGGGAGCCGTTTATTGCAGCTTATAAGAGAGGCAATAAACGAATGCGTGCTAAGCGCAGCAATCCATGTAAGGATAACCTCACGTTATCTCTTGGTGAAAGAGGCATGCAGAGGGTTAATAACCTAGTGGAGTTGGTTAGCGGGGAGTTGCAGCGATGCACTCGCTATGGCTTGAGTGGTGATCGGAGAAATAGGCGTCATTATCAGACAGACACGATAACTATTGGCAACAATGGTTATCGTGCTATGATGAAAAGTCGGAGCGGTGAAGCGTGGGTTAAGCAGAAGGGGCGTAGTGTTGGTCCTAACATGTCTTTTGATGTTGTCTTGCCGTTTCGTTGGTATCGCAATATATACAAGCGTAACCTGGCTGTGGTGGATGGTTACTTTATTACAGATGTTATAAACGAAACGAGTAATAAGATAACTGTTCTTGCAGGTAGGCAGGTTGGGGATNATGTTTATCCTGCGGAGGCAGTTATTGAGAATAATCGTCTAAGATTTGTGTGACCGGTATAGCCGGTCACCCTGTATAGTTATATAAAATTTTTCGTAATCGAGAAATGAATTCATTTATCCATTAATATGGTTTTATTCCTCCTTTCTAGTGGTGGAGCCTTCGGGCTCCACATTTTTTTAAAATATTCATGGGGAGTGTTTAATATGTTTATTGTTTTTGAGGGGCTTGAGAATTCTGGAAAGACTACTCAGGCCCGGATACTTTACGAGTCTTTACAAGCCAAGGGTGTGTCATGTGTTCTTACCCGTGATCCCGGTGGGGCAGACTCGTCGAGACCGATACGTGATATGTTGCTTAATCCGAAAATGGATATTGGTGAAAGAGCAGAGTTGTTATGTTACATGGCAGCTCGTGTAGAGTTGGTCGAAAAAATTATAAGGCCGGCTCTTGATCGTGGTGACGTAGTGATTTGTGATCGTTTTGTGGATTCCACGCTAGCCTATCAGGGCTATGGTAACCATTATGCTGATGAGCAAGTGTTGGAATTTATTAAGCAGTCTCATGATCTGTTCACGTCGGGACTTTGGCCTGATGTGACAATATTATTGGAGATTGATCTAGAAGATTCCCTGGAGCGTTTTGATGGTGCTAGGGATCGTGTTGAGTCTCGGGACTCGCATTATTTTATGCGAGTTAAGCAGGGTTACTATTTATTGTCTGGAGAGGAATCCAGGTTCAGGGTTGTGCCTGGGAATGCCCCGATAGAAATAGTATCTATGGGGGTATGGAATGTTGTGCTGCCATACCTTGAGGAGGTGCTTATGTGAGTGGCAGGGGTGTAGAGTATAGCAGGGACTACCGTTTTGATCCACGCATGGAGTGGGACAAGGCGGCTGCAAAAGAAGATACTCACCTGTGGAAACTTATATTAACCATAGCCCATGAGCATTGTCGTCGCACTTGTTATACATTATGGTTTTTCCGAGAAAGCGGTGCGCGATTGATGATTCGCCAGGGTCGCTTAAAGATGATCCCGACTTTTGGCAATGAGTTTAACAGCTCATGGGATGATATTGGCCAATATAAAAAAAACCTAGAGGCATGGCTTATGCCCCATGTCGAGATAGTGAAAACTATCTTTGCTGAAGCTGAAAAGTCTTTAGGTATAGGTCCTGCGGATGTTGTGTGATTGAACCAAGTGACCTGCTGGGGCAGGTCGCTTCAGTTTTTATTTAAGCAGCTGTATATATACAGCGTTTGTGTAATGTCCGCTATTATGGTGGAAGGGAATTTGAGTTAAGTACGGAGATCTGTTTTGTCTCCAGGAAAGAAAAGACCGTTCGACGGTTAGTGTTTTTCCCTTATAGGGGGAGAAAGGAGTAAAGATAATCATGGGCTTAGATTTGGTTATGTTTGCTGTTGTTACTGTCGTGCTGGTTAGTGGTTTAGTTGATTTAAATGTTTGTCGTTGTTTTCATGTTTATCTTACAAGCATTTAAGTCGAAGTTTAATATTTTTTATTAATGATTTTTACAAACAGGTTAACCTTTCGTCGTGCTGTGCTGTAACGTTTTCTGTCGAGGGAATGTTATGGCTATGCCATTGTTTGTCCGTGGGGGTGCCCCCCCCTCTTTCTTGTTGTTTGGAGAAAGAGGGGTAATTTTTATGGACATCGTGGTGAAGGCATTTGGACTGCTGGTTGGCAAGCCAAATAGAAGGGAGGTGTAGCCATGACTAGGATAATTATTGCCCTAGTAATGCTGGCACTTATGTTATTTGCCGCTTTAAGTTTTCTTCAAGATATGTTCGCATTTGAGGACGCTTGGGAGGCAAGTGGTGCCAGCCAGCATTTTGGTACCTTCGGTTTTAAGGGTGCCACGAGAGGTTATATCAAGGGTGTTTCTGATACCCTTTGTCACATATATTTGAAAAGCACTTTGCATATTCGTGCTGAATGCAGGGTGCTAACGGCAAGCTTTATGTTTGCCAGTAGTTAGTTTGCTACTTCTTTGTAGTGGTGTTTTGCAGGCCCTTTTGGCAAGTTCCAGGGGGGCCTGTTTTAAAAAAGAAAAAGAAAGGGTGTGAGATGTGAGTAAGGCGATAGTTTACGAGGTGGATGGGGAGAAAGTGAAACTTACTCCATCCATTGTTAGGAGTTGCCTTGTAGGTGGTGGTGGGAATCCTTCTGGTGGTGAGATAACAAAGTTTATCATGCTTTGTTACTATCAGAAGCTTAATCCCTTTCTTGGTGATGCCTATCTTGTCAAAGGAAAGGGCGACGGCGCAGCCCTGATTATGGTAGGCAAGGATGTGCATGTAAAACGTGCTCAGCGCCATCCCGAATACAAAGGGATAGAGCAGGGGGTTATTGTAAAAAAGAAAGATGGTGAGATTGAATACCGTCTTGGAACTTTTTACGATAATTCCGAGGAGTTGGCGGGCGGCTGGGCCCGTGTGCACCGTTCTAATTTCCAGGAGCCTTTGTGGGCATCTGTGCGGCTGGATGAATACCTTGGTCGCACAAGACAGGGCAATCTTAAAAGTAACTGGCGTAAAATGCCGGGTACTATGATTCAAAAAGTTGCCATGTCGCATGCTTTGCGGTTAGCGTTTCCGCAAGAACTGAGGGCATTGTATTCCAAGGAAGAGATGGATGCAGCTTCGGATGAGGTTGATTTGTCCACCCTGGGGGATTCTGAGTTGTCGGATTCCCCAGATGTTACTGCGCCGGACGTTACCAGGCCGGGTACTTCCAAGCCGGAGGTTCAGCAGGGAGGTGTAGGGAAGCCTCCTGCTGACAAAAAGTTGCAAGTTGCAGAGTCCTCTTCTGGTTTGCGGCAGGCTCGGGAGTATCGTGTTCAGTTAGGCAGGACTGCCCCGGAGGAGATTGGTAGTTGTGTGTTTCGTACTGCCATGCTTTTCGATAACGAAAAGCAAAACGTAGTAATTTTGGGTGCCAGGAAGGGGCACGCAGATGAATTCAAAGCTCTTCCTGGTGGGGCCTTTTACAAAGGGGAAATTTCGCCCTTGAAAGGAAAGCTCCTGAAGCGTTTAAGTTTTTCCGCATCGTTGGCAGATTACAATGATGCAGAAAAATACTGGATTCTATCAAAAATGAAAAAGGAGGATGCGGTTTGAACAACTGCATTATAATTGGTCGCTTAACTCGCGATCCCGAATTAAAGCACACAAGAGACGGCATTGCTTATTGTCGTTTTACGGTAGCTGTGGATCGCTACAGTAAAAACGGCGATAACGATGCCGACTTCATAAGGTGTGTAGTTTGGCGCAACCAAGCTGAGGCTTGTGCCAAGTATCTTTCCAAGGGGAAGATGGTTGGTGTAAGTGGCAGGTTGCAGATTAGCTCCTATGAAGATAGGGATGGTATTCGTAGGAAGTCGGCAGAGATAGTTGCATATTCAGTGAAATTTCTTTCACCGAAAAGTGACGATGCTTCTGCCGATACTTCTGCGAGGTCGTCGGAAGCTCAGCAGCAATCATCGTCCAACAAGCAGGATGATGATGTGTTTGAAGAGCTGGGTTTTAATGATGATGATATACCTTTTTGAGGGAGGAGGGATAATATGTTACCGGGTCCCTCTGGTCGTGAACTGTCTCATGCGGCAGTTTATATTCAGAAGGGGTTTAATAGGCTTCATATAAGACCATCCGGTGTCGGGATGTGTCTAAAGGCGCAAGTATTAACCATACTTCATGCTTTGCATCCCGATGCTGAAGAATTTATTCCCGCAAAGCCCGGTGGCAAGGATGGCCTTGCTACTGCTGCGGCGTTTGGTAATGCCTACGAAGAGTGGCGTTATGCACAATCGTGGGTACCGAATGTTGGGCGGGACAAGCTTTATGGTGGTTCGAATCAGTTTAATTTAACTCATCCTGATTTGCTTAACGTGGATAAATCAAGAGTAACAGCTCACCCCGATATTGTACTTGAATGCAGTGGGGATATAGTTTTGGATGAGGAGATTAAGACCACCGGTGAGGGTTCAAGAAATTATTTGCCAAAGTTGTCGCATTTAGAGCAAAGATTGTTGCGACAATATTTTTGGCGTGGTATGGGGGTGGAGCCTTATGGTCGGATACATTATGGATTCCGGGGCTCCTTTACCAATCCTGATGATCCTATGGATTTTGAATTGGTGCCTCACGAGGGGGGTATGCTCGGACTCTGGAATGAAGAACTTTATACGTGGGAATATATTGAAGAGCTTAACCAACGTCTTTTACATATAAAAGACTGTGTGGATAAGCAAAGAATTCCTTCACGGCATTCAGAAGCAATCTCACCTCATTACTATGAGTGTTATTTTGCTTCGGATTTGTTTCGGGCTGAATGTCCCTGGCGTGAGAGATGTTGGCGTAAGGAGTTAGAAAACGAAAGGCGTCCTGCTGTGTTGGTTACCAATGCAGGGGATGTCATTCGTGAGCTTGCAAGACTTCGGGCACAAAAGGCTGAACTTGACAATGATGTGCGCGATCTACATGAGCGCATAAAGGGTTTGCAGGAGAAGCTGAATCCTTTCTTTGAAGAGTTTGGCGATAAGATCATGGCTAATGGTGTTGTAGTTAAACGTACGTTAGTCGAAGTCCCCGAAAGAAAACGTAACGGTTATCAGTTTTACCGTTACGACATAAAGTAATTAAGGCCGGGTTTATCCCGGCCCCTGTTTTATTAAAAACAGCCTATTCATAGGCAAATAAAATTGCTGTGCTTATGCATGGCAAAAAAGGAGGGAAAGGCCCTCGTATGAACTTGAGGGCCTTAGGCCCTCTTTTTGTACGTGGGCGCAAAGTATGGGAAAAGGTAGGTTGCCTGAAGTTCTATCGGGAGAGCAATTTGCTGCCGTTCAAAGGTTGTTATGGCAAGAAATTGGTTTCCTTGAGGATCAAAGGAAACACAAGAACCCTGTTGCAAACTATTGTTTGCGGCAGGTGCGTGAGTACGCAAATGAGTTTAAGCGTACTCGTAAAAGTAAATACGCGCTTGCGGCGTTACAAGTGCGCGGGAGGCGGCACTAATGCCGTACCCTTGGATGATAAGGGAGGGTGCTCCAACGGAGCACCTTTCCACCTTTGAAGTTGTTGCCGGACTTTTGGGTAGTTACGAAGTTGCGAAAGCTCTTTTGCTGAAAGCAGGGGGGCTTCGTGGTGTTCGTGAGATGTCAGATGATGAGATGCTGGATGTCCCTGGTATGGGGGTAGCTAGGGTGCGACGTTTAAGAATGGCGTTCAGCCTGTCGAGCCGGCTGAGCGTATTGCCTCCAAAGCCATTTGAGCGTATCACCAGTCCGCAGCGGGCAGCGTCGCTTTTTATGGAGGACCTGCGTTATAAGAAGAGGGAACATTTTATGATATTGCTTCTCAATACTAAGAATCACGTTCTTTCCAGGGAGGAGATTTCTGTTGGTAGCCTGAATGCGTCTATTGTACATCCTCGGGAGATTTTTAAAATACCGCTACAGAAAAGTGCCGCTTCGATAATTCTTGTTCACAATCATCCTAGCGGTGACCCTTCGCCTAGCCATGAGGATGTTAGTGTGACCAGGCGATTAGTGGATGCTGGCAAGCTTCTGGGGGTAGCAGTGTGTGATCATATCATTATTGGGGATGGTTGCTACTTTAGTTTTAAGGAAAAGGGTTTGCTCTAGGGGGGGGTGATGAAATGTCAGTTGCGCTTTTTGAAGAATACTTTAAGAAGAGGGGGGTTCGCCGGACTGGTGCTGGCTGGTTAACTTATTGTCCGGCACATGATGATAGGAACCCCAGCCTGTCAGTAAGCGTAGGAGGTGATGGTCGTATACTTCTAAAGTGTCATGCTGGTTGTTCCCTTGAGCAAATACTTGATGCTTTAGGTTTGACTGTCAGGGATTTATTTCCCAAGGGTGATGCAAGAGATATACAGTGTGGAAGTTTGCGAGCACCTGTAGTGTTGGTGCAACATAGGATGCCTGATGACTATTTAGATAAAGTTTATCGGCATCTTATCGGATTGCTTACGTTGAGTGATTTTCATAGGGAGCATTTGTTAGGGCGAGGCATGACGGAATCTATGATTAAAAGAGGGTTGTATCGTACCTTGCCCTTACATCGCTGGAGTTATATAAGACAGTTGTTGTGTCATTATGATCTTTCGGGGGTTCCAGGTTTTGGTATGAAAGATGGCCGGTGGGTAATGACTGGCTCACCGGGTATCTTGCTGCCAGTAATTTTTAATAACAAGGTTGTCGGGTTTCAGATTCGTCTAGATCAAGATGATGATGGTTTAAAATATAAGCATCTGTCTTCGTCTTGGCTAGACAAGGGAGCTAGCTCTGGTACAAGAGTTCACATGTCTGTACCTCGGATAATATCTCGCTTTGAGGTGTGGATAACTGAAGGAATTCTAAAGGCCGACATTGCTGCCAATATATTGGGTGCAATTGTATGGTCAGTCCCTGGTGTTAGCAATTGGCGGGGTGTGGTTGATAATTGGCAACAGTTGCCATGGCGTGTTGTGATAGCCTTTGATCGTGATGCCAAGAAGGGAACGCGCAAATTGGTTATGCGTCATGCAAAAGAGCTAAGCAGTGCGCTTGGCGAAAAGGACATTATCTCTCGATTTGCCGTATGGCGAAACAGGAAGGGGATAGATGATGCCCTGGTAGCTGGCGAGAGGGTGCACTTGCGTGATTGTATATATAAATAATAACAACAGGTTGCGTGCGGCCAAAATGGTAAGTACGGTTTATTTTTGCGGGGCTGTACGTTACAAGAATTGTGTCTTGACTGAGTTTGTAAGTCAAAGTCAAGGCATACGTTACGTAAGTGCTTTTTGGCTTGATCGTAATACTTTGATGGCAGCACATAGATGCCGTGCGGTGGTGGCTAGTGATTCCTGCTGGCATTTGGCGGTAGGAGTTACCTTGTTTCAGTTGTTTACAAGTGTGGGGAGTAGTATTAGATTGAGACGGAAAAATATAGGAAAAGTCCCTGCTGGCGGCAATGTGTTGTTGAGTGGTATGGGAGGCATGAAACTTTTGTCTCCTACAAATGGAGGTGGCGATATGGTTAAGGTGTGTTTAGACGCTATAGATATAATGAGTTTGCGTCCCGAATTAACGGAAGCGCAGGCTCAAAGAATTATGGATGAGATTGGTGATGATGTGTCTCAGGCTATGTTGTCAGCCGGATGGGATGTCATTGCCGAAAAGGTAAGAAGGGTAAAGGTAGAATAGTCATAGCCGGGATATATTCCCGGCCATTGTGTTTTGATTATAGCTATACGTATGTATAGCGTTTTTATTTATATAAATGGAGGTGTTTCCTATATCGAGGTTAGCCAATGTGGCCAAGATGGGGTATTTTCGTACTCCCGACAATGCCACGAGTCAGATATTGAAGCGGCTGATGGTTAAAGAAGAAGATGGTGTGATTTTGGGTGATCCTTGTTGTGGTGAGGGTATTGCTTTGAAAGCCGCTGCAGATCATTTGAAAGGTTTGGGTGCCGATGTTGTAACTTACGGCATTGAACCCGACGAATATCGTGCAGAGGAGTCGAAAAGTCGCCTTGATTTTGTTATAAAGGACGGTTACGAGAATGTATCTATTACAAATAATGCATTCTCGTTGTGGTGGTATAACCCGCCATATGATGTAGCTGCTGCTGGAGATGAAAAGGCAGAGCGGAAAGAAGTGATATTCTTAAGAAATACGTTTAAGTATATTGCTCCTCATGGTGTGTTGGTTTGCATAATACCTCAACGCATATTGAGGAACTTGGCTCCCATTTTAGTTAATCGTTTTTACGATTTAACTGTGGAGCGGTTTGATGATGATGAGTATGAAGCTTTTAAGCAGGTTGCTGTTCTCGGTTATCGTAAGCCCTTTGGTGCCGCTGTTGGCACAAGGGATGAACGTGATGCAATTGTTGCCTTGACAGATGCGGATCTTCCGTCACTTGCTCGAAAGCCAGTTAAAACATATTGTGTGCCGGCAGGGGTGATGCCTCGCACCTTTCATGGTGCCAAGATAGATATGGCCAAGGTTATTAAAGGCTTGCCTCTATCGCCGGTACGTAGGGTGCTGGACTCCTTTTTGTTGCCTCCCTCGTCTTCAACAAAACTGGGGAAGCCTTTAATGTCTTTAAAGCCTGGCCAGTTAGCAAATATCATAGCAGCTGGTGCTCTTGATGGCATAATTGGCATCGGTTCAAATAGGCATATGCTTATTGGTTACACCGGTAAGCATATGAACATGGATGTTTCCACTGATGACAATGGAGTTATTACCACTACACGGACTGCAGAGTATGTGTCTGGTGCAAGGCTTTTTACACCCGATGGTCGTCATATTGACTTGTCGGGTGACAGGGTAGTGGTGGATGAAGAGGAGGATTGATAGCATTAAGAAAATAGGGGTTTCTACTGCCGTTGGGCGCATAATGGCCGATCTCCATGCGCTTATAGCTGAGCATGGGTCTATTGTTATGGCCTCGTTTTATGGTATAGACTCGGTAGTGCGTGGGGTAGCAGCAGGCATAGTTTCAAATCAAGAGATAATTGTTGAGCATCCTGATGTTACATCTTCTGTAATGTCGTCGTATGGTTATTCACATGGTGGCGAGTCTTTTTGGGCTTACAATAAAGGTTACAGAATGTTTACCCGGCCCTTCATATCTGAGCCGGGGCGTAATATTGTTCATTGTGTTTTAATACATGAGCGGTGTTTTGTTTCTGAGTACAAGACTGATGAAGGTTATGCTGGTTCGAAGATAGTTCTATCGGGTCTTATTAGTAATGAAACTTCCGATATACGTGCTGCTGTTATGGCACGCCTGTCGGCAGATTTTAATGTGCCCAATATACCGGAGTGGGCACATTATATCTATGAGCAACTGGAGTCAAGGGAGTGCTTGATACCCTTAAGGAGTTTGCTCAATGAAGATATAGGTTGGCTGGTAGATGGTGTGAGGATAGATATTCAGGAGTCTGACGTTTTAGACATTATTACTGATGGTTTACGTGAGGGGCGTATTGCTTTACCTGAGGGCAATATTGAAGCTCCTGCATTGAGAAGCTATGAGGTTTTGGCTGACTATCTTCATGAGTATGCACCATATTTAGCTGAGAAAGTAGAGCAGTCGGCACCACCGTTGCATGATATAGACGGTGATGCTTTGCCTGCGGAAATAAGGACCATGGACAGGATACCTTTTCCGGTTCAGGCCCATGCAGCTACTGCCTTATACAAAGGTGTTCTTGCTGCTCGTAAGGGCGAAATGCCCAAGGCGTTGTTTTTAAATTGTGGAGATATGGGAACGGGGAAGACGCAGATTGCCAACACTTTGATGCATTTATTGTGTAGTCATTATGGTGGTTTACGTGTTTTAGTTATGGTCCCCCAGATAACCATTCCGCAATGGAAAAACGAAGAGATTTTAAAAACTGTCTCTTATGCCAAGGTGACAGTTTTAAATAACTGGAAGGATACTCTTAGTTACATACAACGAACTATGGGTGTTAAGCCAAATGGCCTGGAGGTTGTTTTGATAGGTCATGATAGAGCCAAGCTAGGTTACGATCCCTGGACTTGTGCTTTGTACAGACGTATCAAGGGCAGTAAGCGTGTTTATGCGTGGCACTGTCCTGATTGTTTTAACGTGTTGATGGATCCTCGGGAACCGGATTTTCCGGCGCACTGGGATGTTTTGGCTTACGGGGAGCCACCTGATGATATTCCCTCTAGCGGAATTTTATCAGGGTATGTGAGTGTTAAGTGGCGCAGGACTGCGGCAGTGATGCGTGATATGCGTAAGTGTCCGCATTGCGGTGCTATACTGCGTCGTCCTGCGAACAGGGCCAATAACGAGACGCGTTTTCGTCCTCGTTTAGAGCCGGCGTGGTTAATGAAGAATCGCCTTCCGAAGGGGCACTTCGATCTGATGGTTCTTGACGAGTTTCATCTTTTCAGGGGTGACTCTGGCCGGGGGGCTGCTATGGCAAGTCTTGTTTGTATATCCAAGTTTGTCCTTGGCTTGTCTGGTACGCCGACTACCGGTCGGGCAAGCTCAATCTATCGTATCCTGGAGCGCATTTGCATGAATGTGCTTATGGATGATGGTTTTGAGCATGGTTCTTTGGAGTCGTTTGTACAACGTTACGGAAGACTTCAAGAAATAACCAAGGTGTACCCGGATAGTGGCGTACATACTCGGCGCAACAGGGAACGTAAGACAGTAAGAGAGTTGCCTGGTATTGCGCCTGCTGTTTATGTGCGCTATCTGATGTCCTCTGTGTTTATCGATCTGGAGGACTTAGGTGTGCCTCTTGTCGAGCTTGATGAGTGGGTTGAGTTTGTTGAGCTTGATACGGATCACCGAGATGCCTACAGGGTTTTTCATAGAAATCTTGAGTCTGCCTGCAAGCAGCTTATGGCAAGAGGGAATCGTGGTGCTTATTCCAAATTTTTACCGGCGGTTCTCAATTATGCTGTGCATCCTTGTGAGCAGGAGGTTGTTCTTGGCGATCCTGAGGATGGTGAAATTATTACTGCACCCGGCTTTGGGGCAGATTACTATTCTGCGCCTGAGCGCCGTCTTTTGGAGCTTGTGTTGGATGATGTTGCCGAAGATCGGTGTGCCATTGTGTATTGTTGGTACACGAACAAATACGGCATAGATAAGCGTGTTAGCAAGGTGCTTACGGATCATGGTGTCCGATCTGTTGTGTTGAAGTCAACAACTGTCTCTCCCGATGAGAGGCAGGATTGGATACGCAAGCAGATCCGTGATGGTGCTCAGGTAATAGTTGCAAATTTAAGTCTGGTTGAGGTGGGGTTGAATTTAGTTCAAACACCTTCAATATATGTGTACCAGAATTCATACCAGACTGAAAAAGTTCGCCAGGCAACCAAGCGTGCCCATCGTCCTCACCAGACCAAACGATGCAAGATTGTTTATATAGTTCCTGATGGGACGCAGTGTGTGCCTCAGTTTACCAATTCGGTTGCTTGCAGGGCTCAGGCTATGTACCTGGAGGGCAGGTTGCTAGCTGATGAGCTGGCTCGTTATACCGATGGTTACAATGAGCTGACGCGTGATCTGTCGAAGTGCCTTGCTTCTACGGAGACAGCTCAGAAATGGCGAGAGCTTGCTGCTCGTGATACCGTGCGGACGGTAGGCGAGGCTGATTTTGAGCGTGAGCTCCGTGTTGCCTACAAGCGTTTATGTCGCATAACGCTTGATCTTTGTGAGGGCAAGATGACGGTGCAACAGGCTCAGGATGAGGTCAGGAAGCTCATTGAGGTAAAAGTTTTAAGCCTTGATGAGCATCGTGATCTCAAATGGCGTGAGCGTCGCAAGGTCACGCCTGGGCAGTTATGTTTAGATATTTAAGTGCCGGGTTAACCCGGCACAGTTATTTTATTAACAATCCAAGCTTATGTTTGGAGTTTCAATGTCTTATGTTTTTACATAAGGAGGGAAAGTATGCCTGAAAGGTTTTTGGAGCTAGATGGTATTGCATGTTCGGATGTGGCTGAATGGCCAATTTTGCTACGGCCACTTTAGCAAATTTGGCACTGAACAGTATTATCAATTATCAAAAGGTGCCCTTTCATTTGGCGGCCACGGACATATTGACGGGGATTACAAAGACTGTTAGTTGAGGCTATTAGCCTCAACTACAAGTTTATTTTATTGAAGCTATGTTATGTGTAGCGTTTTTATTTACTGCAACTTTTTGCATATATGGGGCCGAATGGTTTCGACAGGAATGTTATTCTTAAAGTTGGGCAGGTTCAGGACCGTGGCCTGAATAAAACACGGAATGTCATAACTGCTGTTGCTTAGTGTTTGTCCTTCCTGTTATGGCTGTGAGCGGGAGGGACATAATTATTCAGCCATGTCATGTTGTTTATGGGGCGACAACAAATTCCGCATCTAGGGTTTGTTGTTTTGATGTACAACTGGATGCTAAGCCTGTAGATCTCTTTAAGAATAGTTTCTGGACGCGGGTTCGATTCCCGCCGGCTCCACCATTTGCAGGGCTGCCCATATTGGGTAGCCCTGCAAATATATTAGTTGAAAGAAAGGAGATATGTAATTGAATTTCAAGGATAGTGAGTTTATGGTAGCCGATGAGAAGCAAAGGTTATTGAAAGCCTGGAAAAAATTTATCAAGTCTGGGTTTAGTTTCAGGTGTTTTACAGATAGGCTATACAGGCATCTTATTATGAGATGTGGATTTATTGCTCACTTCAATCGTCGGGGTTTTTATTTAACCTATTTTGCAAACCCTGATGATACGCTTCGTTTTTTCAGGCAGTTTGACAAGGATTATGGCTATCGTTCCATTGAGCTTGGTGTTGATGTTTGGATAAGGGGCGAGTATGAAGATATTAATATGGCCATGTGTGATGTATGGGAAGAGCATAAGGTTGTGAAAAATGCCAAGTTGGAATATGCGGTTCGGGAGCGTGATCTTGCCCAGGCTCGTGAGCTTCTTAAAAAACATGGGGTGATATAAATATTGGAGAAATGGAGTTTGTAATGAGTGTTGTTGGGAAATTACCATGGAGCGAGGATGGGTATATGTTTTTGTAGCCGGGTTATTCCCGGTTACCAGTACATTTTAGATTATGCTGATGCTTATCAGCAGTTTTTATTTTTAGGGGGTGTATGTTTGCAGGCAAGTATAGTTATGGTAGACGGATCGTCTATGCTTAATGCTTGTTTTTTTGCTACTATGCCGCGAAGTTATTTTGCGGCAAGGAAGCCTCGTGAACGATTTAGGGCCATGGCTCGGGCCATGCATTCGCCATCTGGGCAGATGGTGAATGGGGTTCATATGTTGCTATCTTTATTATTCAATCTTATTGGGAAGGCGAGGCCGACGCATATGGTTGTAGCCTGGGATATATCCCGTGAGACTTTTCGTCGGGACTTATACCCTGATTACAAGGCTAATCGTGGTGCGAGGTTGCCTGAGGTGCAAGGGCAGATAGGTTTAATGCGGCGTGTATTGGGTGAGTTAGGAATATTTCAGTCTGATGCTGAGGGTTATGAGGCCGATGATGTAATTGCCACCCTGGTACATTGTTTTGCCAAGCATGATGTTTGTGTGTATTCCAGGGATGCGGACTTGTTGCAGGTTGTGGCACCATCGGTAAGGGTGTGGTTACACAACAAGAATGCGGCTGAGATGTATATGGAGTATCTTGGTATTACTCCCCCAGAGCATATGCTTGCTGAGACTTTTGGGTATAACGAGGAGCTGGTTGAGCGCATACATGGTTTGAGTCCGGCTTTATTGCCGGATATGAAGGCATTGTCCGGTGATAAGTCTAATAATGTGCCTGGTTTGAGGCGGGTTGGAACCAAAACTGCCACTAAGGTGGTGAAGGTATTTGGTTCCATAGAGCGGATGTACGGAATGCTGGATGCGTTGTCTTATGAAAACCAGGTGGCCGAATTTAAAAAACATGGGTTAACTGTATCCCTTCTTGATCAAGTGCTAGATAAAAGACAGGATATTTTTATGTACAAAAAGTTAACCTTGCTTTGCCGGGATGTTCCCTTGGGTTTATCTTTGAGGGATATGCGGTTACCCAGATTTGACCTGCCGCCGTTAATTTTTTCGGAGCTTGGTTTTAATTTAGAGCTTCCGAGATGTGATGTGCAGCAGGTGTTATTTTAGGATGTGTATTATGTATTGTAGTAAATGCAAGCACAGTGATACGGAGCTGTGTGAGTATTGCATCCATGGTGTTGATGATCGTGAGGATCATTATGAGCCCAAAACCGAAGAGGACATACTCAGGGAAAAAATAAAAGCTCGCGAGAATTTTCTAGAGCAAAAGGCTGATCTTGTTAGTTATAGCATTAATCTATACTTGCCTCCAGTTTTCCTGGATGCTTACAGGCGTATTGTTAAATGCACAAGTCAGGAACAGAAATATATAAGATTTGCAACTGTTCGAGCTGGCGAATCTTATTTGTTTGCAACAAATTCTTTTATTGCTTGTAGGGTGCATGTCCCCATACCATTGGCTTTACAAAACAAGGATATTGTTTATATCGAGAATGGCAAGGTTGGCGTATCCGAAAAGGTAAAATGGCCGGAGACCATTGATGATGTGTTTTGTTATACCAAATTAGCCAAAACCCCGTTTATATTAAGAAATAGCCGTACGGTTTTCTTAGATGGCAAGATGTTACATTGTGGTGTTTTTACTGCTGAAGAGGGTTTTGAGATTTATTTTAACCAGGAGTATTTTGATCTTGTCTGTGATGTCATTGGCGAGATCAAGCAGATAGGATACACCGAAAGGCATTGTGCTATAGTCCTGGGAAGTGAGGACGGTATAGCAACGATTATGCCTATTCTTAACGTCGAATGATGTATTTGGCCGGGGTAATCCCGGCCCTGTTTTTATTATAGCAGTTGAATGGTGTTCAACAATTTAAAAGGGAGGCAAGTTTATGTCTCATGTAACAAGAACTGAGTCGCCTGTAGCGATAAAAGACAAAGCGGCTCTGGTATCAGCTGCCCAAAAGTTGGGTGCCGAAGTATTGTTTGATGAAGAGGCGCGGGGATGGAGCAGTTTGCGCCATAGGGGTGAAATAGTGTTACGTCATCCCGAGAGTCGGTACGATGTGGCACTGAACAGGGTGGAAGGCGTTTATGAACTAAATGCTGACCTGTTTGGCGGGGGTGTTGAGAAGGTTTATGGTACCAAAGAGCATCCTTATGGTAAATTGGTGGCTCTTTATGGTGCTGAGGTTGCTCGCAAAGTAGCCTTGCTTCGGGGCTATCGTGTTGAGCAGACTATGGATCAGCGGGGTATAGTTACCCAGCGGGTGGTGGTTGGATGACTAGAGAAATTGTAATCAAATATCACCCTGATGGTAACGTAGAAATCGAGGGGCATGGATTTATAGGTAAGGAGTGCTTAAGTGCCTCCAAGCCCTTCGAGGTAGCTTTGGGATTAGATAATATAACCAGGGAGATGAAGCCTGATGAGCGATGAGCCGCTTAAGCGAATTGAACAGCAGAGAGGTAGAAATAAGGTTTCTACCTGACGGTACTGTCAGTTCGTCCTGGTGGACGCCTGAGGTAGCCACTATTGTATGTAAACTCTGTGGCAAGGGCGGGGGTTACGAAAAATTCGGAAAGTCTTCTCCTGGAGACTTGGAGCGTGAGGACGAGTTAGGCCCATGTTATATGTGCCAAACTCGTAATCCTTATTGTGGATAAGGAGGTTACATATGGACTGGTTGACAGAGATCCAGAAGAAGTACAGTGCCGCCATCGCTCACGTGTTCTTGTTGCACTTTAACGTGGGTGATGTCGTGCAGGGCTCCTTGACAGTCAAGGACTGTCTTTTGCAGCTGCCTCTATTCAAGGAGCGTGATATTTTAATACGCTACAACCATTCAGGGGGCATACGGTTTTTCCACGAGTCTCACAAGCATAGGTTTTGTGAGGCGCTGGGGATAGAGATATCATCGTCTGATACCATAGACGATGATATTGCTACCTATATACCCAGGGAGCCTGAAGGTGCCTTGCATGTTATAGAGCGTCTTCTTAAAATGCTCAAGGTTGACGAAGCGGGTAATTTCATAAAGGATCGGTCAGGTAATCCGGTGCCGCTGTCTGGTGTGATTATGGATTATGCTGACATCCTAGTGCCAGACGGTGAAATGTCGTCCATGTCACCGGCTGACAGATATGTATTAAACACCATACTGCGGTGGGCAGACGAGTTGTCTTATCTTGGCCCACCGGTTGTTTTGTTGACAGAGTCGTTGGAGGATGTTCACTCTGCACTAAGGACTGCCTCCAGTCGCATAGAGTCTATCTCAGTGCCTCTTCCCGATGTTGCCAAAAGGGCTAAGTATATAGAGGCGTTAATAGGCAGTATGGATATGCAATTGGACGATCTTGATGTGGAGCGTGCGGCTCGGCTTACAGCCGGTTTGAAACTTATTCATATAGAAGACATATTTCTGCGTTGCGATCTTGAGGATAAGCCTCTTACTGAGGCAGCGATCAAGTATCGCAAGAAGGAAATAGTTTCGTCCGAATATGCCGATTTGCTAGAAATCATCGAGCCTGATGATTTAGGCATAGGCGGCATGGAACATCTTGTGGAGATGCTTGAACTCAATATTGTTGCGCCGATTAAAAGTAACAATTTGGCCCGTGTGCCGATGGGGATACTTTTTGCTGGCCCTCCTGGGACAGGTAAGACATTATTTGCAAAACATCTTGCCAGGGCGACTGGTTTTAACTGTGTTGCCTTAAATATGTCCCGGATAACCGACAAGTGGGTGGGTTCCAGCGAAAGGAATCTAAGCCGTGCCTTTGAGTGTTTTGAGGCATTGGCTCCGACTATTGTACTAATTGACGAGATAGATCAGATGGGTCTGTCTCGTGAAGGTGGGGGTGACAGTGGTGTAGGTAACCGGCAGTTCAAGATGCTTTTGGAGTACATGTCGGATACATCGCACCGTGGCAAAATCATATTTGTTGGTCTTACCAACCGGCCTGATTTGATGGATCCTGCTTTAAAACGTCCAGGTCGTTTTGATCGTATTGTGCCGGTGTTGCCTCCCGAGTTGGAGCAGCGTATCGGTATTTTTGAGGTTCTATTCAAAAGATACGGGATCAAGCACGATATCGAAGATTTTGCACCGGTTGCTAGATCAACCGAAAGCTACACCGGTGCAGATATAGAGGCGGTAGTTTTGAGATCCTATGAGGTGGCGCAAAACGGTGGTTCTGAGAATGTCACCTTGAAGGATTTGGAGCATGTTATCTCCATGTATCGTTTAAATAAAGCCAGTCAGGATGATTATATCAGGTTGGCTTTGCGGGACTGCAAGTTTACAGATGACTTGCCACCGCGATACCGGGAGATGACAGTTACCGATGAAGATCTTCGGGGCACACCACGGCGTCGCCGTGAGTAAAGGTAAAGGAGGATGACCATGGATTTTGCGAAACTCTCAGAGGTGCTAGGCCGCACCTTAGGAGATGGGGTTCAGGAAGAGTCAGAGCGGAGGTGTTCTGAGGTAGCTTCGGAGCTTGGGTTGGACCCGTCAGAGATAAGCGCTGGTTTGATGGGTTTGGCTCACAATATGGCTGATAAGGGGGTTATTGTTGATCTTAGTATCAGCCAGTGTCGTTTTGAGCAGGGGTTGACCCCCGAAGATGTGGGTATCGCTGTGGATGGTGAGGTACCGGATGATTTTAAGGATTATCTGGAAACTCTTTATCTTGGTAAGAGGACTTTGGTGACTAGAAAGTATCAAGGTCTACTGAAGGATCTTGCCAATTTGGAGCAGCGGGCTCGCAATATTTTGGCAAGAAAGAGCTTCCCCATCAGGTTAGGTTTTGGCAGGAATGTGTTGCGTTTCGTTCCTTTAGGTTCATATCACGAATTAAGGGATGAGCTCAACATTATTGCTGCTGATTTTGAGAGTAAGATTGAAGATCTTGCTTCTCGGTTGCCTGAAATTCGTCATGAGACTCGGGTGGTGTTGGGTTCTGCGGCGCATGAGGTTTACCGCATGCTCCGGCAGAGTTCGAACATTGGGGATGTCAGACCTTCTGAGTTTCGTGAGAAGTTTGTATTGACGGCAATGAATGCATTCCCGACGGAGGATGCTGTCAGGGCCGCATCCTTCAACGTTCGGACTATGTTGGTGCCTTTTTCGGTGCCGGCAACGTCCAGTGTTGATATGGACATTCTTGATGATATTAAGAGGTCTATTGTTGATGAAGGAAATGCGTTTGTGCAAAGTGTTATTGGGCATCTTCACGGGACGGTTTACGATGTGGTGGTGTCTGCGTCTGCGTGTTTGAAAAAGCATGGCACGTTGCTTGGCCCTAACGTGAGGGCGCTTCGGGAGTCTTTCAGCGCTTTCGATGCGTTAAATCATGTTGTAGGCGACAAGGCGTTAGCGGAGCAATTGGCTGTTTTGCAAACTTATGTTGATGATGCTGGTGCCCGTGATATGGGCAACATTGCCTTGCATCTCAACAAGCTTCGTGAGCAAACATCGGAAGTTTTGTCCACTCTGGGGCAAGCACCTCGCATGAAGCGTGGCGAGGATAGTGAGCCTTTGAATGTGGAGGCCTTTGAGGATAGTCAGAGGGGTAGGCGAGTCAGGGCCGATGATATGGAGATATTCCCCAAGGCAAGAGTAGATGTTTGTCGGAAGCGGCGCAGTGGGCTGTCTTTTGACGGGCAGATGCAGATAGTTTGAAAATGCCGGGTTTATCCCGGCATCATTGTATTTATTTTAAACTCTGTAAGAGGTTGTATATTGGGTGTATTTACACTTTTTAAAGAAGGGGAGGGGGTGAGTTTTGGTATGTGATCTGACATGGGTTCAATTGAGTTACTACTTGCGAAAGGGTGAAGTGGTAGCTTTTACTGATCCCGTGTTTAATTTAGCGCGTGAGGAAAATGGTGTTGTGGCGTTGTATGTTTATCCTTTTTGGCCCTTACCCTTTCTGGGTGAACGTGTATTTTATCGCACAGAAAGAAGTTATGAGTGGCTAAAAAGTCGGTATAATTTGATGCGTCGTTCAGTTGTATGTAAGGGGGTGCGCTTAGCACCTGCTCCACGTACGCAGGGAGTGTGGCGAATTATAGCGCAGATTTATTCAAGATTTAAAAAGGAGTGATGTTGTGAATTTTAATATTCCCAAGAAAGATATTTTGGAGACCCTTACGGTTGCCGGTAAGGTGTTACCCAAGAACGGTGCTGTTCCCGAGCTTGAAAATATAAATTTAGAATTGACGGGGAGTCAGCTGGTAGCCAAGGCTACCAATTTGGAAGTTGAGGTAATTTCAAAAAGAGACTTTGATACTACTGCCGCGTTGAGTGTATTGCTGCCGCCTAACTTTATGGCTGTAGTAAACAGTTTGCCTTCGTCTGATGTTAGTTTTGAGTTCAAGATGAATGGCGAGAATAGTAAGGTATTGATTACGGGCGGTGCGGCCAAATTTACGCTCGGTGTAGGTAATGCTGATAGCTATCCTCAGGTTGAAGAGCTTTCTCCTGAAGGGAAGGTGTTGACTTTTACGGAGAAAGAGCTGCGGGAAATTGTCGGACAGGCTGTAGTATGTGTGTCTGCAGACGAATCAAGGCCGGTGTTTCAGGCTGTGGCTTTTGATTTTGGCCAGGATAAGTTTGAAGTGCTTGCTTCTGATACTTATCGTCTTTCTCGCAGGATAGAGGAGTTGCCTTATGGTGATAGGGACATTGCTCTGGTGCCTGGGAAGTCGCTTGAAGAGCTAATTCGCCTCCTTGGGAACGGCGAAAGCTCGGTGAGCATGTTTTATCAGAATAACCGTGTTGTATTTAAGGGCGAAAAGTTTTATTTTGCCGCACGGGTTATTACCGAAAAATTTCCCGATATATCTGGGGTAATTCCTGGTGAGCATAAGACGCAGGCTATATTGCCTGTGAAAGAGCTTACCGAGGCTGTTAAGCGTGTAGCTTTGATATCGGAAGGCAAAAATCGTGCTATAAAGCTTACGCTAGATAAGGATGGTTTGCATCTATTTGCAGAGTCGCAGATGGGTGAAGCCAACGAAAGGTTGGAATTTAAGCAAAAAGAAGGCGAAGATGTGGAGTTGCACATAAACGCCAGATTTTTGCTTGATGCTGTGAGCGTGGCTGCTGGTGAGAACGTACGTCTTTGTTTGAACGGTTCTGCTGGCCCAGTTGTGATTTACAATGCTGAGGACAACAACTGGCTATGCCTTATATTGCCGGTTAAGATGAACTAGTATTTGCCGGGGCTGCTGCCCCGGTTCCAGTGACAGTAATTATACTTTATTTAATTATAAAGGACTTATTGTTTTGGCGCATATTGCGCTATTTTAATTTTAGGGGGGTTAATTTTTGCGCAAGAAGATTGTTTATCTTGCCATATCGTGTTTGATTGTTTTCTTAGGGCTGAAGTTACAGGTTATGTCTGAGATCAATTATTGCAGGGTAAATAATGAGATTTTCAATGATTTGGAGCTTGCTGTTTCAAGGCTGAAGCGGCAAGGTGATATGTTGGAATTTCAAATGCAGAATACGGAAAACCTGTGCAAGTTGGCAATGGGGCATGGATCTGTTTGTTCGCGGGCTCATTTTTCTCCCGAGATGTATGACTATGCTTGGGTGAAGCTGGATGGTGTGAGTATTGAGGGGTTGGGGGAGGCCATATGTTCTGCGGAAAGAGACTATGGTGTGAACGGGTTATTCTTGGCTGCCGTGGCTTATCATGAAAGTGAGCGTGGTTGTTCATGGATGGCCAAAAATAAAAATAATCTTTTTGGTCTTAACGCTATAGATGGTGCAGAGCATCTATCTTTTACTTTTGATAAGCCAGAAGAGAGCATTGAGTACGTAGCCAGGCTGCTCAGTCGTGATTACCTGGATCGTCGGGGGCGTTACTATAATGGTAAAACTCCGGCGGCTATTGGGAAAAAATATGCCTCCGATCCTTTATGGTCGGAGAAGGTTTGCAGAATAATGCAAATGATACTTGTTTGCATGTTAAGTGGAGGTGATGAGCTTAAAAAGAATTGATAAAATTAAAAGATCCCTCGTGCCTCATGTAGGGAAAAGACTGAAGATTAAATGGCAGCGTGGATATAGGAGGGACTCTATTGTTACCTATGATGCTATGCTTCTGTCCTTATCGAGGCACATTTTTATTTTAGAGGTTATTCATCCCAAACATCGGGAGAGAGTGTCGTTTAGTTATGCCGATCTTCTTTCTCCTCGTGTTGGGGGAGTGGAATTGATACTCAAGGAGGC
>JGI24707J26582_10000775_pt1 | contig 25426 bp, 24 predicted proteins | sample BioPla1DNA1_FD_26582 | JGI IMG/M metagenome (IMG submission 26582)
GTCACAAAGGATAAAAAAGATATAATGCTTGTTTCTATCAAAAGATTTGTTCATAACTGGCAAAGCGGCTCTCTCCCCGAAAAAGGATCTCATTGCCTTTCCGTAATTCAAAATAAGCCGGAGCACAGGGAACTTCCCACACACTTCGTTCCATCTTTCCTCTGCTAGGGGCATCTAAAATATGTCCGGGATGCGGTTGCAAAAATTGAATTTGCAAGGTTAAATCCTTCTGAACCAATACCAACTGCTGCTCGTCCCTATGTTTAATGGTTGCTCCACGGTAAGTCGCCAGCCTATACTCCACTCCATTTAGCCAAATTACGCAGATACAGCCCCAAAACCAGGTAAACATAAAGGGAATGTGGGCCACTGCTGCCATAATAGAACAGTCTTCGGTAAAGTTATTGCATTGAACCCAGGTATAACTCTTAGGGAAGGAACATCCAGCATCCCCTTCGATATAGCCTTTACCTCCTATAAAATCAAAATCTCTTCCATTAAGAATAATACTTCCACTCAGCGTGTGGTTCATGCTAATTACCTCATGCCTGCACTGCATTGGCAGGAATCGAAAAGGCCCCATAATATTCCCGCATATGGGAGTAAGATTATCGTAATGTAAATCACCCATAAGCTCCAACTCCTTACAGTGAACTGAAAGGTGAATATGGTCTTTCCCAAACCAGCTATCGGCCAGCCGAAGGATCTTTTCCTTACGATATACCGAAACAGGATACCGTACACGGTAAGAATCTTCCTGGGTAATAACCTGTATAAAGGCTCCATCATTCGCCCTGCCCACTATAATTGACAAAGTATCCTCGTCTTTTTGGTGCTTAAAATACCACCCTTCGAAATATCTTCCCAATATTGATTCCCCTCATCCTACTTCTATGTTAAATCCCCATTAGTATGTCCCTACAGAGTTTAATTATCGGAGTCAATAACATGTTTGATCGCAGAATCACAAATGCCATAGATAAATCTCTGGATTTCGAAGGTTCTTTATATACCATTAAACATAAAAAGNGCCGTGAGTAATTCACTCACGGCACCTATTTTTTTAATCAACTGTCAGCACAAATTATAACCGGAGACTCTTCTTCAAAGTACTCATCCCATTCGGAAGGGAAAGGTTTGTCGGTTATTATATAATCCAAGTCTTCCAGTTTTGCGGTGTTTACATAACCAACTCTGCTATATTTGGTATGGTCGCAAAGAAAAATAACCTTATCCGAGCATTCCATCATAGTCCTTCTAATCTCTGACTCTTGTTCACTGGAGTCTGTCAGCCCTATCTTAGGTAAAAAACCTCTGCAGGAGAAAAATAATTTGTTGGCGTAGTAGTTTTTGATCACGGTTTCAGCCATCTTCCCGACATATGATAAGCTTTTATTCCTTAAAACCCCTCCTGATGATATAAGTTTTATGTCTTTACAGGCAGAAAGCTCGAAAATAATTCTTTCTGCGTTAGTTATTACAGTGAGGCCTTTTTTATTCTTAATATTCTTGGCTACATAAAGAGCCGAGGTACTGGCATCCAGTATTATAGTGTCATAATCCTCTATCAGATCAGCAGCTTTTTTACCAATAGCATCCTTGCCGGCTATATTTATACCCTCCCTCATTTCCAGGGATGGCTCAGTTTTTGATTCTTCCGGCAACACGGCTCCCCCATGTATCCTTGCCAGCAATCCCTTTTTCTCAAGGTTTTTAAAATCCCTTCTGATCGTTTCCTCGGTAACATTAAAAATGGCTGCCGTTTCCTGAACCGTGATACTTTTCTTCTCATTAATCATTTCCAGAATTTTATTTCTTCGTTCTACACCGAGCACATTATCGCCTCCTACATTAATATATCGACAGGTATTCTAATATTTAGAACGTTTCCTGCCATCGCCCAGGCGCCTGGTCACAAATGCGGATATGCTGTCATCTCATTTCCTGGCCGCCTGTTACATTTATGGCCTGCCCGGTCATATAACTGGCTGAATCTGACGCCAGAAATACAAGTACATTAGCAATATCATCATACTCACAGCTTCTTCTTAATGGAACCTGATTCAAATACTTCTGCCTGACCTGATCCTCAGTTATCCCCTGGTTTCTGGCATATTGCTTGAACAGGGCATTCGGCCCGTCATTCCATAACGGTGAATTGAGCAAGTTCCCGGGACAGATGGCATTCACTCTTATGCCATATTCGGCAAGCTCCAGAGCCAGACTCTGGGTTAAACCTATTCCGGCAAATTTAGCCGTTGCATATGCTGAATTCTTATAAGAGCCTTTTTTACCCGATTTACTGTTTATCTGAATAATGTTGCCTTTTCTGTTTGGTATCATAACACGTGCAGCGGCTCTGGCACATAGAAAAAATCCGTTGAGATTCACATCAATCATTCTTTGCCATTCATTATATGGAAAGTCGGTCACGGGTTTTGCTATGAGTATTGCAGCATTTGAAACCATCAAATCAAGCTTTCCAAAATGCTTCACAGCTTTATCCACCATATCATCCACCTGGACCTCATCACATACATTTACACCAACTGCAATAGCATCTTTAAGTGTTGCCGCTACCCTTTCAGCCTGCTCCAGGTTTATATCGGCCACTACCACCTTCAAACCTTCCTGGTCCAATCTGCGGCAAAGCGCTTCTCCTAAGCCCTGTCCCCCGCCTGTTACTATGGCAACCTGGCCTTCAAGATTTTGTATCATAAAATCCACCCCATATACTTAATTAATTCCTTATACTCCCATCCGGTTCTCACGAAGCTGCTCAATCTCAGTGAAATTATGAGTGCACACATGTCCGGGTAATGGGAGAATCCGCTCATGGATAGCGTCTACAATCCATTCAGGCTGTGGGAAGAAAGCGTTCTCTAACTCGTGGGCAGGAGTAATCCAATTCTTAGCTCCAACTACTACAGGCGGAGCATCAAGATAGTCAAAAGCAAGCTCTGTAATATGAGAAGCCATGTTTCTCATAAATGATGTCCGCTCGCAAGCATCGCCTGTTATTACTATACGGCCTGTCTTTTTAACGCTTTCAATAACCTTGCTATAGTCAAACGGAACAAGGCTTCTGGCATCAATGACCTCAGCGCTGATACCATATTTTTCAGCCAGAATATCGGCAGCCTTAATTGCTCTGTATAGGGTAGCACCTATGGACAGAATCGTAACGTCAGAACCAGTACGTTTTATATCCGGATCACCGATTGTTATCTCATATTCTTCTTCCGGAACACCACCCTCATGGAATTGCTCGCCAACATCATATATTCTCTGGCTTTCAAGGAAAATAACAGGATCGGTACCATTCAAAGCTGCCTGCATCAGACCTTTGGCATCATATGGAGTTGCAGGGAATACCACCTTTAGTCCCGGGATATGAGTACATAAAGCGGACCAGTCCTGTGAATGCTGGGCGCCGTATTTACTTCCAACGCTCATCCGCAATACCACAGGCATTTTAATAACCCCGGCACTCATGGCCTGCCATTTGCTCAGTTGGTTGAAAACTTCATCACCTGCACGTCCTAAAAAGTCAGTATACATCAGTTCTGCTATTACGCGGCCTCCGCACATAGCATAGCCTACGGCTGATCCGACAATAGCTGCTTCACTTATAGGTGTATTAAACAATCTGTGATAAGGAATAGCTTCTGTCATTCCCCTATAGACAGCAAATGCCCCTCCCCAGTCACGGACATCTTCTCCATAGGTAACAAGAGTAGGATCCTCATAAAATTTATTTATTATGGGTTCGGCTATAGCGTCACGGAGCTGATAAACTCTATTTTTTGAAACAGGTTTTCCGTTTTTATCAAATCCGTAGCGCACTTTTGACTTAAGCTGCTTCACTCTTGGACATTCATCTTTAGGTAATAGCACGTCTGGCTTTCTTGATTGGTCAAAGGCTCGGACTTGTTGGTTTGAAAACATAAGGTCGCTTATAAAATTGGGCTGTTTTCCAAATATATCTGCGCGTGGAGATATATTATCGTCGATTGACAATTTGAAATTCCGTAATATGTCGGCTTTAACCTGTGATAATACTGATTCTAAATCTCTTTCAGAGCATACACCGGCTTCAACAAGCTGTCTGCCGAAAGTAACTATTGAATCAACTTTTTCCCAGGATTCGATTTCTTCCTTTGTTCTGTAGCTCGATGAATCAGAAGGTGAATGTCCTGAGAATCTGTATGTTACAACATCCAGAAGAACAGGCCCATCTTTTTTGGCTACAGGTAATTTACGTTTATAGGCATCTATTACTGCAAGCGGGTTAAAACCGTCAATACGCTCAGCATGAAGCTGGGTTGGGGATATTCCTGCTGCTATTCGTGCAGGCATTCCGTAGCCCATGGTTTCTCCACAGGTCTGTCCGCCCATTCCGTAGAAATTGTTGTTTATATTAAATATAATTGGCATACCGCCGCCATCTTCACCCCAAAGTGTTTTACACTGGTCCATAACGGCCATCATGAGTCCTTCCCATACAGGTCCACAACCTAACGATCCGTCTCCAATGTTACATACTACTACACCGGGCTTTTTGTTTATCAACTTGTACATAGCGGCACCAACAGATATGTCTCCGCTGCCGCCTACAATGGCATTATTCGGGTAAATTCCGAAAGGAGTAAAGAATGCATGCATGGATCCACCCAAGCCTTTATTAAAGCCGTTTTCACGGGCAAAAATCTCACACATAGTCCCATACAGTAAAAAGTCACGTCCTATTTCTTTTATTGTTTTGCCAGAATCCTTTACTACGTTTAAAATTTTCCCCTCGAAGAAATTCTCCATTATCTCGGCAAGCTTTTCATCATCCAGTATTTCAATAGCTCTTAATCCCTTTGCCAGAATTTCGCCATGACTTCTGTGTGAGCCGAAGATATAGTCATCAATGGTAAGGTGGAATGCCTCACCCACATACGCCGCTTCCTGACCAATTCCCAGATGAGCCGGGCCGGGATGGTTGTATGTTATCCCTTCATATTCGCTTGTCGTCTTTATTAAATTAAGCATAGTCTCAAACTCACGGATATACAGCATGTCTCTGTATATATTCATGAATTCTTCGGTTGTAAAATTGTTTAACTCATCTTTTACAGATTTCTGATAAGTGTTGACAGGGATTTCCTGAAAAGTCAAGGTACCGGGCTTTCGCATCTCATCAGGTAATATGGGTAACTGTTTTGACATTTTAAATCACACTCCTAAAAGTATTCAATATTGAAAAATAGCTTCTCTGATAATCTCGCTCACCGTAGGATGCGGGAATACAATTTTCTTTATTTCATCTATGGTAAGACCATGTTCAATAAAGGTACCGCAAGCCACAATAAACTCTGAAGAATAATTGGCAAGAACTTGTGCTCCGATTATTGTTTTTCTTTCTTTATCCAATACAAGCTTTACTATGCCATCCCCGCCTTCGTTTTCAGCCAAATATCGACCGGAGAAACGCATGGAAAGCTTTATCGTTTCTATATCCATTCCCTTGGACCTGGCGGTAGATTCGGTTTCACCAACAGACGCCAGTTCCGGGTTGGTGTATATAACAGAGGGAATCGCGTTGTATCGCATTATATCTCTTTTCCCCAGCATGTTATTTACTGCTACCTCAGCTTCTCTGTATGCAGTATGGGCAAGCATGGATCTTCCGTTTACATCCCCTGCTGCATATACTTCGGGCTGGTTGGTTTTCATCCTGTCATCGGTTACTATTGCTCCTCTTTCGGTGAGAACATTAATTTTTTCCAGGCCAATTCCCGATGTGTTCGGTCTGCGGCCAATAGACAACAGAACCTTGTCTGCAAAAGCTTTCTGAACTTGGCCATCTTTTTCAAAGAGCACTTCACCTTTGCCAATTTCTGTGACTTTGGAACTCAGATGAAACTTTATACCCTTTTTTTCATAATTCCTCTGTAAAATCTTTATTAGGTCAATATCATTTTCGCCGCCAATATGGTCAAGCATCTCAATTACAGTTACATCAGCACCTATGCTGTTGTAATAGGATGCCATCTCAAGACCTATTACACCGCCGCCGATTACTACCAGCTTCTCCGGAGGCTCAGTTATACTCAGCGCTTCCCTGTTTGTCATAACAAAACCCGATTCTATTCCTTCACTGAGCCCGGGAATAGGCGGTATGGCAGGTGAAGAGCCGGTTGCAATAAGGATCCTCTTACCGGTATAAATTGAGCCGTTTGCACTGACTGTATAGCCCTGGCCGGTTTTTCCGGTTATTTCCGCTTCAGCCTCTACAAGAGTAACATTATTGGATTTCAGCGCAGCCTTTACACCGCTGACAAGTGTCTTTACCACCTTGTTTTTCCTTGCTATAACTTTACTGTGGTCTATTGCAAGACCGGTAGATGAAATACCGTATTTTTCTCCATGGGCCGCTCCATCATACAACTTCGCACTGTAAAGCATAGTTTTGGTCGGTATACAGCCTTCATTAAGGCAAACACCACCTACACTGTTTTTTTCAAAACAAATGACATTCAGCCCTGCATGTCCGGCTCGTTCAGCGGCTAAATATCCGGCCGGCCCTCCTCCTATTACCATTAAATCATAGATCATATACTAATCCTCCTTTAATCGCCTGCTAACAGAACAGGAAAGTTCTCCAGGGCATTTTTCAGATCCATAAGAAAACGTGATGCCGGTGCACCATCAAGAGCCCGGTGATCATAGGTAAGTGAAAGGCCCATTGAAGGATATACTGCTATCTGCCCGTTCTGTGTACGGACTCGTTCTACTATGCAGTTGACTCCCAGGATACCTGTCTGAGGCGGATTAATAACCGGTGTAAAGCTTTCAATGCCCAGTACACCCAGGTTGGATATAGTGAAAGTCCCCCCTGTCAGTAGATCCGGATTGATACTGCCCTCCTGGGCAGACTTAATGAGTTCTTTAGATTCGGCTGCAATCTGTTTGAGGCTCTTGGTATCCGCATTAAACAGAGTCGGTACAAGAAGTCCCCTTGGTGTGTCAACCGCAATCCCCATATGCACATGTTTAAAAAATCGCATCTTATTATCGAGAAAATGGGCATTAAGATACTTGTGCTTCGGCAGGATTCGAGAAACAGCAAATATAATGATATCGTTTATAGTTATGTTNGGAATATCCATTTTTTCCGATATGGCTTTAAGCTGTTTTCTATATTCTAAAATTGAGGTGGCATCAAAGGAGGTATTATGAGTAAGCTGTGCCATTGAAGATAGACTTTGATGCATAGCTTTGGCTATTACCTTGCGGATATTTGTTAGCTCTTCGTCTACATATTCAGCCTCAGCAGATTGGGATGCAGTCTCTGTCATTTGGTCTGTCACAGCATTTTTGTCAAATTGCTGTTGCGTTACACCAGATTCTGAACCCATTTCCTGCTTCAGTCTGATAATATCTCTTTCTATTATCCGGTCTTTTGGTCCCGTACCGGTTGCCAGAGAGGGATCAACTCTCAACCTTTCAGCTGTTGATTTTGCACGGGGAGAAATTCCTCTCGGCTCCGATGATAAGTTGGTTTGTGCTGAAGGAGAAATAACAGAAGTAACAATTTCTTTATTGGTAGCTTCAGCATCTTCTTCAGGTGGTTCTGAATCTTCATCATCCATATCACCGGGTACGTACTGTGAATAGTCCTCTCCGGGTTCTCCGATAACTGCAACATTTGTTAAAACAGGCACGTCATCCCCTTCTTCAAAGAAAACTGCCAGAAGGGTTCCATCCACTTTTGCCTCTTCTTCAAAGGTAGCTTTATCTGTTTCGTAACTGAATAAAATATCACCAACTTTTACAGTATCACCTGGCTTCTTGTTCCACTTTCCGATTATGCAGCTCTCTACAGATTGTCCCTGACGGGGAAGCATAACAGGTGTTGCCATATTCTTCACTCCTTTTTTGTTTAATCAGAATTTCAACATATAAGTGACCTAAACTTATATAGCTTTCGCCTGCTCCAGAAGATACTTTTCGGCTTCATAAGACCAGAGTCCATTGTTCTTTTCTGTAATCTCGGCCAGACGGGCAAACATCGGGTTTTCTTTTCCTTTTTCCGCAAACTCCGTTAATGCTGTAAGCTCCAGATTAATATTTGTATATATAAGTTTTTTACCACCCGGAATTTCAGGAAGATTCAATATTGTGTCAACAACACTGTTCAGACCTCCGATATGAGTAATCATTGCAGCAGGGTTTATAATTCCCTCAGACATAAGATTTAATGACTCTTTCATATCATCTGTATTTCCGCCGCTTGTTCCGACGATATGTGTTCCGTTATAATGCACATTATAAAAATTCAATTCTGCAGTAAAATTAGTATTGCTTGGTCCTGCAAAAAAATTTAGACATCCGTCATGAGAAAGTAACTTATCTCCCATCTCAACTACCGGCTTTACAGGTGCAAAAACAAACACATCATTATATCCTTCTCCATTGGTAATGGACATCAAATGTGTGACCGGATCAGCAAGCTCCGAGATATTGATATAAACAAGCTTAATACCATTCTTAGCAGCATTTTCAACAGTAATAACCTCTTGTGCTCTATTAAGCCGGTCCTCGTCAATATCTGTTACAACAACAAGTTTTGGTCTCTTATGAGGATTATTGATTGCATAATCAATAGCTCCCAGTCCCATAGGACCGGCTCCGGCAAGAATTGCCAAATTTCCGCCTTCGACTATGCCCATCTCATGGACATAACTTCCTTGCGTGGTGTGATAGCTGGCATTAAAAGCTCCGACAATACAAGACATTGGTTCAGCTAAAGAACCATAAAAATACGCTTCCCCCTGATAAGGAAGCAGACTGCCCGACTCCATAACCACATTTGGAATAATGATATAAGTTGCACTACCACCTATGTACCTGAACGAGTATCCCGGCGCAGCATAAGGATCTTCATTAAGATTCATTGCAGGTTGAATAGTAAACTTATCGCCTTCTTTAAATTTTCCTTTCCATTTATCTCCTACTTCAACTATTCTGCCGCAAAATTCATGCCCTACAATTATCGGGTTTTCGGAAATATCTGCAGGGACCCGTTTATGATCCGCTCCCTGTATGGCCGCCTTATAAGACGACATACACATGCTGTCTGATATAATTTGAGCAAGTATTTCATCATCACGTATTTTCGGAAGCTCAAACTCTTCAAGTCTTAAATCTTTTTTACCATATAACCTGACAGCTTTAGTTTTCAAAATACCCCTCCTAACTAACTTTTTATATTATTTATACTACTATATTAATACAAACCAACATTAAAATCAACATAAAATCAAAATTTATCAAAAATATATGGACATATTACAACATTTTATGTATACTAGTTTTATTATTAAGTATAGGAAGTGGTTATGATTAAGAATATTAATGAACTTATCAATAATTTGAACCATGATAATTCCTCTACAAGACTTAATAGTCTGTCACAACTGATTGAAATGGCGAAATCCGGAGTATATGATGTCGTGCCTGCTGGTGGGCATGTGAATAATCATATACATACAAATTACTCATTTTCACCCTATTCGCCTTCAAAAGCAATTTGGATGGCATTTAAATCCGGATTATCCACTGCGGGCATAATGGATCATGACTCCATAAGCGGAGCAATTGAATTTATTGAAGCAGGAAAAATAGCAGGCATAGCAACTACAATAGGAATTGAATGCAGAACGGATTTTTCTGCCACGCCTCTTAATGGCAGGAGAATAAATAACCCGGATCAGGATTCCATTGCCTACGTTGCTATCCATGGCATACCGCATACCCAAATTACAAAGGTGGATGAGTTTTTCTCAAAATATCGCTATCTTCGAAATGAACGCAATAAAAAAATGATTGAAAAAATAAACGGTCTTATCTTTAAAACAGGCATACAGCTGAGTTTTGAGCGCGACATTATACCGTTGTCCAAATTCCATGAAGGAGGCAGTGTTACCGAAAGACACCTTCTTTATGGATTATCTCTCAAGCTTATTGAAAAATACGGTAAGGGTGAAAGCCTTATTGAGGCACTAAAAAATCACTTATCAATAGATATCAGCAAAAAGCTGCTTACTTTGCTGTCAGATTGTAATAACCCTTATTACGATTACGATTTATTAGGTCTTTTAAAGAGCGATTTAGTCCAGTCTTTCTATATCGATGCGGCAGAAGAATGTCCGCCGATTTCCGACCTCCTTGTTTTCGCCAAAGAAATCGGCGGCATTTCTGCCTATGCCTATCTTGGGGATATTACAGATTCTGTTACCGGGGACAAAAAGGCACAAAAATTCGAAGATGATTATCTGGAGCTGGTTTTTGATACTATTGCAGAATTGGGTTTTAACGGTGTCACTTATATGCCGTCCAGAAACAGCCCTGATCAACTTCAGCGCTTAAGAAAACTGTGTAAAAAACACAATTTATTTGAAATAAGCGGTGAGGATATCAATTCACCAAGGCAATCCTTCATTTGCGATGCCATGAAAGATGGTTCATACAGTAATCTGAAAGATTCCACTTGGGCTATGATAGGTCATGAAAAAGTTTCCACGGCAGATATGTCGGCAGGGATGTTCGCAGAAAAAGCTATAAATGAATATCCTGACCTATATGAAAGAATTGATGTATATAAACGCCTTGGAATGGAATAGCGGAATAAAATAATGGCTGTTTTTATAAGACAGCCATTATTAATTGGTTGTTATTTTTTCTATTATCGTCCTGGTGTCATCACTATAGCTTATTGTATATTCGCCCGGCGTAATAGCATCTTCAAGTTTATCTTTTTTTATCATAATTTCAAACTCTATGGAGCTTTCTATTATGCCCGCATCATAAAGCCGCTTTGAAACATCTGTAAACCTTTCATCCTCATGAATTATAAAAATCAGACTTCCGTCCTCTTTTCGCCTTATGTCACTGCCCGATTCGTAACGATCAACCATTCCTATCTTGCGTGCATGTTTTATAATATCTGCATCACTTAATTCCGGCTTATATCCCGTAAAAAATATAATGCCTAGCAGCGAAGTGATAATAACTCCGATACCTAATCCTAAAAGAACACTTTTACTGTCAATCAGTTTCACTTTTTACCTTCCCATTCTGGCAATAAGCTCTATTTCTCCTTTTCCGCAGTTCAGAACACGAGCTATCTCTGTACTCTCCATTCCGGCCTTAGCCAGTTTTATGATTTCCCGGCGTTTTAAATCAAAGGTTAACACCTTTCCTTTACCTGAATGTACTGACTTTTTATCGTCAGTATTTGCTTGATCTTCTTCAAGAATTTTGGTTATGGAGGCTTCGTCATATGCTACATATGCTGCGGCTAAAGCTGCTTCAGGTTCATTTATAACTGTTTCCTCCATGATAAGGGCATCAAGTCTCTGAATTTTTAAATCAGCTTCAGCAACAGTATCCAGCAAAACATTATTTTTCTCTTCGATTCGAGTTACAGCAAAATCAGAGAAACGATTCATTTCTGATATGAGCTCTTCAGCGTCCTCAATTACCCTGATAAGCTCATCTTTTCTTTCTTTGATATCAACCCTGTAGTCATGAAGCCTTTTTTTCTCATAAAGCATCAGAATAAGGGCAAATATGATAAGCCCAATACCCACGAAGATAATGCAGGTAAAAAATACAGCCATTTTTGTACACCTCAAAACTTTTATCCTAAGTAATTTAATAAATTTATGCTAAGTAAAAAATAATTTTATATACGAATATCAATGGTATGCCTTTCCTGTGGAAGCAGTTGTTCCTCTTCTTTATTTTCTGTATTTTTTTCATCAGCGCTTTTGTCTTTTTGGCGCTGGTTACTGTTTTTCTGTTTTTGATCCTCTGTAATAACCGTTTTTTGTGCTTCGCTTTGCGTATGCACACTTCTAACATCACGCTCAGACTGTTGAATAGAATTATCAGCCTGCTGTTGAGCCTGATTTATCAATTTCTGCTGCATTTCACTTTGAATTTTGCCCGTTTCATTTACCTTTGGTACTAGTATTTGGTAGTCCACCGGTCCAATTGACATCCGGATACACCCTCCCTTTCATAACGGGAACAAAGGTATCTCCCGCCTCGAGGTTACAATGGGCCAAAGCGAATATCTGCCCCGTCGCTGTATAGCGTGCAATACTGAGCCTCTTCTTTAATATACAGCATACTNTTCCCTATAGCAACCCTTACGCCCGGGTAAACACTTCCCAACACCCTGATTCGTCCGTTTGCACCTTGTTGCAGCATTTCTTCAATTTGTGCTATCTCCTTTTTATATTCCTGAAGTTTATTTTCATAAACAAACTTGGTGCGCGTACTCTTTGCCAGAATCTCACGCTTTTCCATAGAGAGAGCACCTGCCTGATTTAATTTATTTAATAATGTTATAGCCTGGTTAGCTTTAAGCAGGTTTTCTTCAATTACAGGAATCTCTCCTTTGAGAAATTTCAGGCGTTCGCGCATGTTCGGGTCCACTCCTACTTCCAGAACGGTAGCTGTGGACATCTGGCTTCCAAGATATTTTAGTTCTACCAGCTTTCCTACTCTTACAGTCCCCCCTACCAGGAGCCCTTTCCTTCCACCCAGCATTAACTTGTTTCCGCACTTGATATCACAGTGCATAATAGCCTCGCATTTAATGTCATTGCGGGCCTGGACTTTTGCACTTTCAATATACTTGGAAACAATATCGTTTCCGGCAGTCAAGCTGCCTTTGCCGTTGCCGTGCATCCCTCTCTTTATTATTATGTCGCCTTCAGCTCTCAGGGTAGCAGCCTCTACAACACCATTTACTTCAATATTCCCTCCGGCTTCTATTTCAAAGCCCGACAGAACATTTCCCCTGACCACAACATTACCTATAAACTTGATATTCCCCGTAGAGTTGTCTACATTTGCCATAACTTCGTATGTTGGAAAAACATTGATTTTTCCGTCAACATACATCAACTGCCCATCAATAGCGGCATATAGTTCATTACCATCCTCGCTTAATACTACATTGCGTCCTCTGGGTATATGGGCTCTCTTTCCGTCAAGTGCTTTTAATTCAGCCCCAACAATATTTTTCCCATGTTTCCCTGGAACAGGCGGAATCAGTTCTGCAAGCTTCTGCCCTTTTGTAACATTTTCAACAAGGTTCATCTCTTTATAATTTACTGTGCCGTCTTTCATTATGGTCGGTGTTCTGTCTTTTTTTATGTCAAACAGGTACTTAACCTCACCATTTTTCCCATTAACAGCAGGAATACCTTCGGCAACCTGTATTTGTATATTATAAACGGGATTCTTAACTAACTCACGAATTTTACTTTCGTTCATACCCCAGACAACGCCTTTTGAATATAAGGCCTGAACAATCGCTTCCAGAGTAGCCGTTGAACCGCCAGCTTCCGGGGGTGACAAGATAACATAGGCCGTCATTTTATCCTGAGATACAATCACCTCAACAGAAGCGTCAACTTTCTGCTCTTCCTGAGCTTCAGCAATTTTAACAGGTACTCCTTCACATTTATTTACTGCTTCTGAGATTATATTTGCATTATAATTCTGTATTTTCTTCCTTCTTATAGTATTAAGTACTTCATTTTCACTTGCTCTTTCAAAAAAGTCCAATGGCTTAAAGACAGTGAGATAAACACCGTCACTTTCATACGTCAATTTAAAACCTTTGTCTTTTCTAAAAACATTATCTGGCATTTTGAATCTCCTTATGTGTTGTCATTGTCTATGCCTTATAATATTGCGCTTTTCAGCCTCTCCAATTTCCCTCTCATTCTCATTATTGCTTTAGTATGCAATTGTGATATCCTCGATTCCGATACTTTCATGATCATACTGATCTCTTTAAGAGTCAATTCCTCATAGTAATATAGCGTAACAACTGTTTTCTCTTTTTCCGGCAACTTATCAATTGAGTCAGCCAGAATCTCTTTAAGCTCTACCATTTCTAAGCGCTGTTCCGGCATATTTGATTCCCGTTGCATAGAAAACGGGTCGAAGCCGGTCTCATGGTTTTGTTCCAGATAATCCTCAAGTGAAATCATTTGAGATATATTTACTTCCTGCAAAAGTTTATTAAGCTCATCCAGTGTTATTCCGAGTTTATCAGCAACCTCCTGATCCGATGCTGAGTGACCCAATTCATTCTCTAATTCAAAGTATGCTCTTTCAAGTTCTTTACTTTTCTTTCTTAAAGATCTGGGGGCCCAGTCCTGTTCCCTGATTGAGTCAATAATGGCTCCTCTTATTCGCAGAGATGCATATGTTTCAAATTTTACTTTTTTATTGATATCAAACTTATCTATAGCATCAATGAGCCCGAAAACCCCGTATCCAACCAAATCATCGTACTCAACATTAGAACCGAAATATATACTTAATCGTCCGGCTACATACTTCACCAAGTCAGCATACTCAATAATCAACTGTTCCTTAATTTTCTGATCCTTAGTCTCACTATATTCTTTCCACAATTCCTGTTGCCTCTGTATAACAGATGCCGACATTTCTACCTCCATGCTCCCTTAAAATAAGGGCTACATACAAAATATTCTACTTATTGATTTCTTTTGTTATATAATCTGCAATAGGAAGAGCATCAAATTCCTCTTCATTAAATTCCAGATTTATGTCTTCATCAGCAGCAAGATCTAATATACTGCTTGAAGCTTTTTCTTCTGCCTGCTTTTGTTTTTTTTCTTCCTCTTCTTCCCTGGCTTTCCGCTTTTCTTCTTCTAAAGCTATCTGCTTTTCTTCTTCTAATTTTTCTTCCTCTTTTTTTCTGTTTGTTTCGATAGCATCTATAACAGTACCTCTTATCAGCAATCCAACTACGTAAAATATAACCATGGTAATAAGCATATTGGTCATGTTCTCATTATTATGTACTTGATGTGCATAACCCACCAAGCCAGTTATAATTGCACTTGATATAGCCATCAGCAGAGGCAGCTTACGGATATAATCCATACAACACCCTTCACTACAAATATTTTATACCGTAACCAATGGTCTTCACCATAAGTTTTCCGTCCTCCGAGGAGATTTCAATTGTTCTGCCGTGATTTCCTCCAATATCTTCAGCTACAATTGGTATTCTCAGTTCATTTAAAACCTGCTTTACTGCTTCACTATTTCTGGCTCCTATCTTTAATGTCTCGTTTGAGCCGGCGAAGTTAAACATCTGGGCGCCTCCGGCAATTTTTGAGACTATTTCTTTCCGCTCTGCGCCCAGGGCTGTCATTTTTTCTAAAAGGTCTACTATTCCCGTATCGGCAAACTTTGCTCTGTTCGTGTTGGCTGTTGCTATCTTTGAACTTGGTAGCATAATATGAGCCATACCAATAATTTTTTTCTTACTGTCATACAAGGTTATACCTACACAAGATCCAAGACCAAGTGTAGTTAGAATCGATGGATGGCATGCAACTTTCAAATCTGCCATCCCTACCCTTATCACTTCTATCATTATGCTACTCCTAATGCTTTCAACAAACGAATATAGGAAGCCTCATCCGGTACCAGGAAGAAATCCCCGATTACGCTGTCTGATCCATACAAAAATTCGTTTTCTATATATAATGCTGTATCCGAACTTTTTCCAAACTCAATAGCAGGAACACTTAAGATTGCCCCTGCCATATCAATTACCAGTCCGGGAATATCTGACAGAATTTTAAGGTTAGTTAAGTTTGACAGCGAAGATAAGTATGAACCTGCCAATATATTCCCAATTTCCTGCAATGCTGAACATTCCATGCTGTCAAACGTAATCTCCTGGTTTACCGGGTTCCCCATCAAAATATTTACCAGGCGTCTGGCGCTTATTAAATCAAGAACGAACAAAATATTACCGTTTATATCTCCCGTTACACCCAGCAGAATGCCAACAACCTCAGTTTCAGCTCCGCCTAAAACATCGCTTACCTCGGAGAATTTCATAACTCTAATTTGAGGTACTTTCATGTCTATTTTTTTATCCAGCAACTTCGCGAGAGCAGTTGCTGCATTACCTGCACCAATATTCCCGATTTCTTTTAGAACATCGAGGTGAAAACTATTTATATTACTAATATCAATATCACTCGCCATTTTGTTATTTACCTCTCGGATTATTTTTCAAGAAGTTCGGTTATCAGCTTCTCAATATTCAATAAGGTTATCAGTCTTCCTTCAACTTTAGCAATACCAAGAATATAATCCAAACTCCTGTCATTTGTTATCTGAGTAACACTTTCAATATCACTTTCCTTCAGCGATATAACCTCGTCTACTGCATCAACAATAATACCCAGAAGAGCTTCATTAAATTTAAATATAACTGTCCTTGTATCGTCATCTTCTTCAATCTCGGGCAGACCAAATTTTAGTCTTAAACTCATAACGGTTACTATTTCTCCCCTTAGATTGACAACCCCTTTAATATAATCCGGTGTAGTAGGAACTCTTGCAGTGGTAAGTGTCTTTTCTATAATAGATACCTTATGAATATCAGCACCATATTCCTGGTCCCCCACCTTAAATGCAACAAATTGTTTTATTTCTTTATCCAGTGATTTGTTTTCCATTCGCAGTTCCCCCTATTCCCCATGAAATTTATATTGCCAGAGAATTAACATCTAAAATCAGTGCAACATTACCATCACCAAGTATAGTTGCACCAGCGATGTACTTAACTCCGGCCAGAATTTTCCCAAGGGATTTGATAACAATTTCCTGCTGGCCAATTAATGAGTCCACCATAAATGCTGAAAGTTTCTCGCCTTTCTTGGCAATTACACAGGTAATTGATTTTTTCTCTTCGTCAGGCACAGCATCAGGGACGCCAAGTATGTTTCCAAGCCTGACAATTGGTATAACCATATCACGAAGCAGAATCACTTCCTGATTTCTTACAAGACGTATATCCTGTGGTTTTACATTCTCGATTTCCTGAATCGAGCCCAGCGGGATGGCATATTTTTCGCTTCCTATTTTAACCAGAAGGGCTTGAATAATGGCGAGGGTAAGCGGGATGCGAATAATAAATTTGCTTCCTTTTCCTCTTGTCGAATCAACCTCAACAATACCTCCAAGGGCTTCAATCTTCGTTTTGACTACATCTAATCCAACCCCTCTGCCCGACAGGTCGGTAACCTTATCAGCAGTACTGAAATTAGGCTTGAATAAATACTCGATTACTTCTTTATCAGAGAGAGTACTCACAAATTCCTGCGATTCCATACCCTTTTGGATGATTTTCTTTCTTACCTTTTCAACATCAATGCCACGGCCGTCATCTTCGACCTCTATTACAACATTATTGCCATCCTGGAAGGCGCGAAGATATATATTGCCGGCAGCCGATTTGTTAACTTTTAATCTCTCTTCATGGGTTTCAAGACCATGGTCGGCTGAATTTCTGAGAATATGTATCAGAGGGTCACCGATTTCATCTATGACTGTCCGGTCAAGTTCCGTTTCTTCACCTGACATATGCAGTTCTATATCCTTTTTTAATTCTCTCGATATATCCCGTATCATTCTGGGGAATCGGTTAAATACAGTCTCGACGGGTACCATACGGACTCTCATAACGGCATCATGAAGACTAGTCGTTATGCGTTCAAGATATTCGATGGACTCAACATTTGCATCATCTTTACTTACACTGGATTCCTCAAGTCGTGTTTTTATGATAATCAGCTCACTTACAAGATTCATTAGGATATCAAGACGCTCAATATCAACTCTTACTGTTTTGCCCGTCTTTTGGAACTTTTTGTGCTGATCGGCAGTATTGTTCTGAGCTAATGCGGCAGACGCCACTGCTTCAATTTTATCAATATCGTTGTTTGAAAAATCCTCTTCCTCGGCTTCTGTGCTGTCTAAGTCATCGAGAATAACCGGAACAATCTCAACTGCTGAAATCTCTGCAACAGAATTAATTTCCTGCTTAAAGAATTCTTCAGTTTTTTCTGTTATTACAACAACGGTAAAGTCATAGCCAAACCTTTCATCTTCAATATCTTCAACCTTTGGAATTGATTTGATAACCTCGGAATTTTTTTCGAGAATCTGAAATACTATGAATGCTCTGGCTGCTTTTAACAGACAACCCTTATCCAAAACTACGTGTATCTGAAAAACATTCATATCAGTTTCAATAGCTCTTTTTATGACATTAATATCATATTGGTTTAATTCAACAATCTCTGATTTGACAGCCGGTTCCTCTTTTTTAATATCTTTTGCCTTATCAGGCATCGATGCTTTATTCTCAGCTTTTTCTCCGGACCCGGTATTCTGCATGATTTTTTGTAATTCACCTACCACATCCAGGAAGGCTTCGTCACCCTCCTGGGCTGTAGCAGCAATGGTATTTACATAGATCTCCAGGGCGTCAAGGCATTTGAATAACACGTCAACCATATTTGAATCGGCAATAAATCTGTCATTTCTGAGAGCATCTAAAACATCTTCCATCCGGTGGGTCAAAGTTTGCATTTTTGAAAAGCCCATGGTCCCCGACATGCCCTTAAGAGTATGGGCAACCCGAAACACCTCATTCAGAACTTCTTTATTTCTATTATCCTTCTCAAGTTCCAAAAGTGATACGTTTAACTGTTGCAGATGTTCTCTTGCTTCTTCAATAAATATATCGAGGTATTGATTCATATCCATTACCTGCGCACCCCCATAAAACTCATTATGCATGTAGGTATATCATGCAGAGGAACAGTTTTATCAACTACTCCTTTTTCTATTGCGGCTCTAGGCATTCCAAAAACAATACTTGTATCTTCATCTTGAGCAATAACATAGGCATTATTTTTCTCTTTAAGCTCTGTTAAACCTTTGGTACCATCGCTTCCCATGCCCGTCATTATCACTCCGATAATATTTTTAAAATTTGTTTCAGATAATGAGGCCATCATTATATCTGCATTTGGTCTCAGGCCTCCTACGGGAGGAGTTTTAGTAAGCTTAATCAGAATTCTATCGCCTTCATTAGTAAAGGTTAAGTGGTAATCCCCCGGAGCTATATAAGCATATCCGGCTTTTAACTCCTCCATATCTTCTGCTTCTTTAACATTAAGTCTGCAGGTTTCATTTAATCTTGCAGCCAATGATGCAGTAAATCCCGGCGGCATATGCTGAACTATCACAATGGCTGCCGGAAGGTCGGCGGGAAATTCGGTTAAAATCTCCGAAAGGGCTCTTGGTCCTCCTGTAGAAATTCCCAATGCAACTATATATTTTAAGTCAGAAGAGAGTACCGGACTCTCAACTGATTCAATACTCTGTTTCCTTTTAACTTTATTAAATATATTCGTTTTTTTCAAGCTTCTATAAGCAAGTTTTACTTTTTCAATGATCTCTTTATGCTTCTCAACCGAAGACATATCAAAAATATTGTCGGCTTTTGTTACAAAGTCAAAAGCACCTAGCTCTAATGCACGGATTGTCGCATTTGCCCTTTCTTTAGTGATGCTGCTGACCATAATAATGCCATAAGACCCCTGCTTGAGCAGATTTTCAAGGCAACTTATACCATCCATCAGAGGCATCTCCACATCGAGTGTGATGACATCCGGGTTAAGATCCTTTGCTCTTTTNAATGCTTCAATGCCGTCTTTTGCTATTCCAATAACTTCAATATCAGGGTCCTGCACTAAAATATTCTGTAAAATTCGTCGCATTAGCGCAGAATCATCTACGATCAATACTCTTATTTTTTCTTCATTCATTTGGTTGACCAGCCCTTTTTAAGCATTTTTCTTTGGGAGTCAAATATAAAACTGATAACCTTCTCTCTTTCCAATTCTGATATATCTATAAATTCAATCCCTGCTTCATAATGGAACCTTCCCCTATCACGAATATGGGTGACACGAAGAACCTTCCCTATAAAGCGAACTACGCTGCCAACATCAAAAATTCCTTCCAAATACCAGCCACATTTCGGCTCCTCTTCTGTCAGGATACATAAGCCGCCTCCGCTTATGTCCTTAGTTATAGCTTTTTTAAACGATCCTTTATCTGCATCTTTGGTATCTTTTTTTTCAAATAACCGGTATTTTAAATCTAAAATACACTCAAATCTGAAAAAAAACCTTCTCTGTAAACGCTCCGGGCCCGATTTCGGTATTATCCTCAAAAAGTGTATATTACCTGACATCCAACGCTCAATTACTTCAGCTTTAAATTTATATAATTCGCCGCTTTTTTCGTATATGATGCCCATTTCAACACCACGGTTAACAGGAAAAAATCTACCTCCCTTAATAGGAGCCAAAATATCCATGCTGCCATCTGGCAGTAACCGTTCGAACTGACTTGCCAGGGTTAGTGAAGTTCTTTCCCCATTGCTGTTATAAATCTCTATCTCCAGTTTGTCTCCAAGGTTAAGCTCGATTGTTTTCATTAACAAACCCCATAAAAATTGTAATATTTGATTCTCAAGCTTCACTTAACCAATTTTATACTTGAGGTAATTATAACATAGTTCTCTCTTTCATACACCGAAAAAAGACAAAAGTTTGGAAATAAACCCCCTTGCCCCCTCTGTTTCCTCATGTGTCTTGTCTAAAAATAGCTTTTCTGCTATTTCTGTGATATTTTTCGCTGCCTGGCACTTAGGGTTCACCATGCTAAAGGGCTTTTGCATTTTGACGCTTTTTGTCACATTTTCATCATATAATATATACCCAAGTTTTAATAACTTTAAAGATAAAAATTTTTCTGAAACAACACAAATCTTACTTGCTATTTCATTGGCTTCCCGAACGCTGTCGGCCTTATTAACCAGGATGTTGATTCTCTTCTTTTTGTCTCTTCGTGAGACCATTTTTACAAGAGCGTATGCATCTGTTATAGCTGTTGGTTCAGGTGTTGTAACTAAAAGTACTTCGTCGGCAGCCATAATAAAGCTCATAACATTTTGTGAAAGTCCCGCTCCCGTGTCGATAAGAATTACATCAAAAAGCTTGTCCAAAAGACCTATACTGCTGACAAATTTTCTAAGCTTCTTTCTGTCAAGACGTATAAGTTCTTCAACACCTGACCCGCCAGACAGGAATTTAATATTATCGGGTCCGTCTGTCAGCACTTCAAAAATATTCTTTTCGTCATGGATTAGATCCAGCATTGTATATTTAGGAACGAGCCCGAACAGGACATCAATATTAGCTAATCCAAAATCCACATCGAGTATTACTACTTTAAGACCCATTTTACTTAATGCCAAGGCCAGATTAACAGTAATATTGGTTTTCCCTACTCCCCCTTTACCACTGGTAACAGTTATGACTCTGGCTTTTTTTTCGGAGTTTGCAGCGGGAAGGCCAATTTCTTGATTTCCTGTTTTCATATTCACTATTTTACGAAGCATATCTGCCTGGTCGTTCATTCGTCTCAAGCCACCCCCTTCAGACAGCCGCTTAATGGCTGTTTTCATCCAATAAGCTTGCCACAAGTTGCCTTACATTGGCTATATCCAAATCATCTGGGACACTCTGGCCAGCCGTGGTATATGAGAGGGCCTTACCCGTCATATATCTGGCATTAAGAATGACTCCTGCAGCCGGTGATTCGTCCAGCTTGGTGAAAAGCAGTTTATAATTCTTTATAAATGCGTAGTATTCTAAAATTTCACGAACTGCAATCCTGCTGGTATTGCTGCTCATAACCAAATAGGCCTCGTCTGCTTCAGCTGCGTTTACCAATGCTTTAAGCTCGTCAAAATGCTTTTTGTTCTTATGACTTCTTCCGGCAGTATCGATGAGAATCAGATCATTATCCTTTAGGCTATCTATGGCTTCCTTAATTTCTCCGGGGGAATAAACAACCGTTACTTTCAGATTTAATATTTCAGCATATGTCTTCAGTTGCTCCACTGCAGCTATTCTGTATGTATCGGCTGTTATAAGACCCACTTTTTTATGGCGGAAAGTAAAGTCCGCTGCTAACTTTGCGAGAGTTGTGGTTTTACCTACTCCGGTAGGTCCAATAAATATAGCAACATGAGGCTTCCTTTCCTCAATGAGCTTAATAGGTTCAGGATCGCCTAAAGAAGCTGCAATTACCTTCGCGGCAAGATGAAACACTTCCTCTCTCTTTAGGCTATGGCCCCCGCGTTCAATTATTTTTTCAAGGATTTTTTCAATCAGCTTTGGTTCCACATCTTTTTCGAAAAGAATATTTCTTAGTTCTATAAGAGGTTTTTCATCCAATACGGTAATAGTTTCGTTTTCAACTGTTATATCTTCTGCTTTTTTTGTTTTTTCTTTTGCTGTATTATTTACAGTCATATGTTCTTTAACTTCTTTTTTTCTTATGGGAGCCGTTTCTGTCTCTTCCGGAGCTCTATTAGTCTGAACAACCTGATAAATTTTATCAAGCATGCTTTCCATATTCCGGACCTTCTCTTCAAGTTCAGAAATTTTCTGGTTCTCCCGGATTTGTGCTGTATTATCGGCCAATACGCCTGCCGCTTCCTCTGATGTGCCTTTCATATATCTTTCGTTATTCACGGCAGCTGGTCCGGATGGCTGTTCAGGTACCGTTACATACTTCTCCGGAGCAGGCTGAGGACGATAAGCACTGTAAGCCGGAGCTTGTCGCTGAGTATAATCAGATCTGCGCGGTCTGACATAATCATCATCAATTGCAGCCACCACTTCAATCAACGGCTTTTTAAACAGACCCAGAAAGCCTTTGGGTTTGACCTTTTTGCTGTTCATAATCACAGCTTCACTGCCAAGGTCCATTTTTACCTTGAGCAAGGCTTCCTGCATATCCTTGCATGTGTACCTGCGAATTTTCATTCTTAATTATCCGACCCTTTCTTTAAATACTGACCATACCAATTGCATTAACCTCTACACTGGGATCCAGTTCGTTATATGACAGAACGGTAAGCCCGGGTATAGCATGCTCGGTAAGGCGTTTAAAATATAATCTGACTACCGGAGAAGCAAGAATTATAGGCTGTTTTCCTGATTGTGCCATTTTTTCGGCAAGGCCTGCTGTTTTGGATATGATTTTATTGCTTATTTCAGGTTCAATAGCCATATATGTTCCTGCTTCATTCTTCTGGACCGAATCTATGATTAATTGTTCAAGCTTAGGATCCAAAGTTATCACTTCATTGGACGAACTGTTTAAATATCCCTTGGAAATAGCTCTTCCCAGCGATTGGCGCACATATTCTGTCAGCATATCCGGATCTCTGGTAATAGGTGCATAATCAGCAAGGGTTTCCAGAATAGTAACCATATCCCGTATTGATACACCCTCTCTTAAAAGGTTTGCCAAAACCTTTTGAATCTCCCCGAGAGACATTAACTTCGGCATCAGTTCTTCCACGATAGCCGGATAAGAATTTCTGACATTGTCTATAAGAGTTTGTACATCTTGTCTGCCTAACAGTTCGTGTATATGTCTTCTTAATATTTCTGTCATATGTGTTGCTACGATGGATGGAGTATCTACAACGGTATATCCCATCATTTCAGCTTTATCCCTCATTGCTTCGGGTATCCAGAGGGCCGGCAAACCAAATGCTGGCTCAACAGTAGGTATGCCTTGAATACCGTCATCTGCCGTGCCCGGGTTCATAGCCATAAAATGATCCAACATGAGCTCTCCGCTAGCAACCTCAACACCTTTAATCTTAATTATATATTGATTTGGGGATAGTTGTATATTATCTCTGAGTCTGATAATCGGAACAACTACACCAAGCTCAAGAGCAAGCTGTCGCCGTATCATAACTACCCTGTCCAGTAAATCCCCGCCCTGGTTTTTGTCAGCAAGCGGTATAATTGCATAACCAAATTCCAGTTCTATAGGATCAACCTGGAGTAATGACACCACATTTTCAGGTTTTCTGATTTCCTCAACTTCCTTTTCCTCGACTTTTATCTCTTCTGCTTTAGAAAGTTCCTTTGTCTGGTTCTGCAGGTAAATGCCCAGATATACCAACACACCAGCCATCAAAATCAGCGACCATTGTTTAAGGATAGGAATTAATAAAATACAACCTCCTGCTCCTATGAAAAGAACCTTCGGGCTGTCGAACAATTGCTTTACTATATCAGTGCCCAAATCATTATCTGTTGCAGCCCGGGTAACAATTATACCTGTTGCAACGGCTATTAACAGCGAAGGTATCTGCCCTACAAGGCCATTACCGATAGTTAGAATAGCATAAAGTTCAATGGCTTCCTCAAATGATTTGTTTAAAAAGATCATTCCCATGACTATACCGCCGATAAGATTCACAAATACTATAATAATACCGGCAATAGCATCATTCTTGACGAACTTGGTGGCACCATCCATTGAACCGTAGAAATCAGCTTCTCTCTGAATTCTCTTTCGCCTTTCCTTTGCTTCAGATTCATTTATCAGTCCTGAATTCAGATCCGCATCAATGGCCATTTGCTTACCTGGCATTGCGTCCAGGGTAAAGCGCGCCGCTACCTCGGATACACGTTCTGCACCCTTGGTAATAACCATGAATTGAACAATCATAATTACAAGGAAAACAATAACGCCCACAACTAAGTTATCGCCACCGACAAACCTGCCAAAACTTTCTATAACACTTCCTGCTTCACCATGACCAATTATCAGACGTATGGCAACTATATTAAGGGACAGGCGAAACAGAGTTGTAATTAATAACATTGTGGGAAATGCCGCCATTGAAAGTGTGTCTGTAGAATAAATTGTATTTAATAAAATTAATAAAGATAACGTAATGTTAGTGACTAAAAGAACGTCCAACAGAAAGGTCGGGATGGGCACGATAATAAAGAGCACTATGAAAACTACACTAACGGCAACCATCATGTTTCTGTTGTTCATGTAAATTCCCCCGGCTTAAACACCATTTTCTTTAGTAGCTTACAAGGTAACTAATGTGAATATTTCGTTGAAAATAAAACCTTGTCTAATATTATCATTTTATAATAAAGCACTGCTTAAAACAATAGCAAAAAGTACAGGCCGGGCATTTATAGAGTGGCTTGAAAAATAAAAACACCTTCTTTAACAATGAACTGATAAACACCATTATACTTTTCCACAATTCGAACCATGCTTTTTATGCCGACTCCATGTTCTTTTTCTTTTGTTACAGGAAGCCCCCGTTCAAAAACAGGCTTAATCTTATATTTGTTTCTTAAATCAATGCAGAGCTTGTTATTCTTTGAATATATTTTCATCTTAATATAACGCTCTTTTACGTCATCTATTTTATCAACGGCATAAATTGCATTTTCTAAGGCATTAAACAGCAGGCTGCATATATCAGGTACAGAATATTTCTTAAAATCCGTAGCTGAGATACTTGGTTCAATGCGAATATTTTTATCCTTCGCCTTTGCAATATAAGCAGATATGATGAGGTTCAGGG
>JGI24707J26582_10000782_pt1 | contig 25342 bp, 16 predicted proteins | sample BioPla1DNA1_FD_26582 | JGI IMG/M metagenome (IMG submission 26582)
TAAGCTTCTAAAGAAGTACCAAAACCTCCATAAACTTTGGGCAGGATGTCTCCTTGTTCGTAACGTGTACCCTTAGACCAGTTGTTCGTGGTTTCGCGACCGGTCACATTACCTTCGGCATCCAGTATATCCACATACCACAACGGATCACCTGTCAACTCATCTACGCCGGCAGTTTCCCGTATGTAGAAATTATACATGGATTCACCTTCTTTATAAATATAGCTTCCACTGATCCACTGCCCTTCTAATTCGGGTGACAATTCCAGGATCTTATTTTTCAGGAAAGTAGCGTTGGCATACACATTCCAGGTAACTGATCTTGTTTTTACGATGTCGGCATCCAATTCAATTTCAACACCTAAGTTACGTACAGAACCGATATTAACAGGCAATTCCGTATAACCCATACTTGGTGCGACAGGTTGGTAGTACAACATGTCGACGGTTTTACGTGAGAAGAATTCCACTCCTCCATTCAGTCTTTCACTGAATAAAGAAAATTCTACCCCTGTATTGAAATTATAAGATGTTTCCCAGGTAATGTCTCTGTTACCTTTATAGGAACGTTCAGTAGCAAATTCACCATTGTTTTCAGAAACAACAAACTGGTCCTGATAAGGATAGAAGTTGATGGAAGCTGAGCCGGCATATAATAATTTGTCATTACCTTGTGCACCATAGCTTGCTTTCAGCTTCAACAAATCAATAAATTCCGCATTATCCAGGAAGCTTTCGGACTTCAAATCCCAGGCAGCACCCACGGACCAGAAATTACCCCAGCGATTTTCAGGAGCAAAACTTGAAGATCCATCGCGACGATAAGATGCTGATGCAAAATATTTGGAAGCGAAATCATATTTAGCTTGCGCCAAAAATCCTAAAGTAGAATAGGTATAGGATGATGAGCTGGTAGATGGATCCAGAATAGCATTGTTCAATTCAGGAACTCTGTCTTGATAAACTTTGGTTTTGAAACCTGATAAAGAAGCATTCTTAAACTTATAGGATTCCGTTCCTGCCATTAAATCTACATTGTGTTCACCAAATTGCTTTTCGTAAGTTAACAAGTACTGCTGGTTGATACTGTAGAATCTTCCATATTGAACAGACACATAACCACCACCATCTGCAAACTGACCATAATATGGGTTTTGCAACATATTATAATGTGTATTGGCTGTGGTTGCACCTAAAGTAGCAGTTGCCTTAAAACCATCGAATATTTCTGCGACAGCTGACCACTTTCCAACAAAGTAGTCGTTGGAAAACTTCTCTGTATTCAGCATCAAATTGGAAGCCGGGTTAGACTGGCTCATGAACGGACGTTTGGCATTCACAATTTTTCCTTCTCCGTAGTCATACAAAGTATAACCTCTGTCATCAGTCATGATTTTACCTTTTGCGTCTCTTACGTACAAAGGATAAATGGGCGCCAACATATTGCTCACAAAGAACAAGTTTCCGGAAGAACGATCACTTACTTGTTCGTCCGGATANCGTGAATCACTTCTAATATAGCTCATATTAGAAACTAATTTCAGCCATTTCTTCACCTGATAGTCTGTATTCAGACGNGAGGAGAAACGCTGGAAGTCTGAGTTACTTACAATCCCTGTATCGTGCAAATAGTTTGCTGAGAAGAAATAAGTCAGCTTATCTGCAGAGCCACTTACGCTTAAGTTGTACTCCTGGCGCAAGTTTTTGGGATTAAATACTTCATCATACCACTTGTCGGGCAAGTAAGTAAAAGTGCCATCAGAATATCCCAATTTTGCATTAGGATTTAGTTTGAAATTTTTTCCAATAAGGCGTTCACCATTTGGAACTGTATATACCTGATAACCCAAACCGCCTTGAGATGCATCNAACAAATAATTATTGGCATATTCATGTGCACCNTCAACACCGTCTTTGTTCACGCGGCTATTATACATAGCGCGATAGAAATTCTCATAGTACATACCCGGNTCAGTCATAACGTTATAAGCCGGAATAGCACGTGAGTTGTTACCCCATTTGGTATCAATTTTCACCTGGGCATCTTTACCTTTACCGCGTTTGGTAGTAATGATGATCACACCATTGGCACCACGCGCACCATACAAAGCCGCTGATGCAGCGTCTTTCAATACTGTTACCGATTCGATGTCGGCGTTGTTCACGGCAGAAATATCCGTATCGTAGGGAACTCCGTCAACAACATACAAGGGTGCATTACTGGAGCTCATGGAACCGATTCCGCGAATACGGATACTTGAACCGGAACCAGGCTGACCGTTGGCGGCCAGACCTTGAACACCTGCAACTTTACCAGCCAGGTTATTGGTAATGTTAGAAGATTGATTTTTGGCCAATTCTTCCGACTTAATAACGGCTGCAGCGCCAGTAAACGACTTCTTGGTCGATAAACCGAAAGCGGTGACTATCACTTCATCCAGTTCGGACACCGAAGAACTGAGAGTTACTGTCATATTGTTAACAGCCTCCACTTCCACAGTGACCATCCCAATGAATGATACCACCAAAGTTCTGTTTTCAGGAGTCACTACAATGGAAAATTCACCGTCAGCTCCGGTTATTGTACCTGTCGTAGTACCTTTTAACATCACAGTCGCTCCGATAACCGGTTCCCCATCATCGCCGGAAATCACCTTTCCGGAAATGGATGTTTGAGCAAGAACCGAACTCATGCCCGCTATAAAGCAGACAAATAAGAAAATTAACTTTCTCATAAATTTACCATTTTTTATTTAACTTCAAATTTGTTTGTTATTCTTTTGTTTTCAAACCCGCAAATATAAAAGATTATTAATTAAAAAGCAAGAGCCTGAACTAACAAATAGTAAAATTTATTCTAAAATTCAGTCAAATTGCTCGGCAATATAGTGTTTTTATGTGAAATTGTGGTTTGTAAAAGGGAGAAAAATAAGCCAATATTGACGGTTTAATAGATTGATTATCTATACATTAAAAAATAAACAAATCAATGTCATTATGACAAATGTATATTTATTTGCATACTGGCAAAAAAAATGAAAAAACATGAATATTTTTTCATCACGCATCGATTTTTTTTAAGCTAAACACCTTAAAATCTGCAAAACAACCCTATTTTTCCAAATCTGCTATCATTTTTTCCAGTTCCCGGTCGACCAAATGAAGTTGCTTTTTGCAAAATTCCATCAATTCAGAAGCTCTTTTTAATTTGGATGCAATCTCATCCATATTGATTTCCTCAGTATTTTCGAGTTGCTTCAGGATGTTTTCCAACTCTGTAATGGCGGTGGTGTAAGTTTGTTTTTGAGTCATTTGTTTTAGTGGTTAGTAGTTAGTAGTTGGTAGTTGGTAGTTAGTAGCTAGTAGTTAGTTTTGGAAGTTAAAGAAGTTAGGGAAGTTAATGAAGTTAAAGTAGTTAGTAGTTGGTAGTTGGTAGTTAGTAGTTGGTAGTTAGGAAGTTACAGAAGTTAGAGAAGTTAAGAAGTTAGAATTTTGAATCACAAAAGGCACAAAAGAAATTTCACCACTCACCATCCACCAATCACTAATTCGTCTTTTGTCTTTGTTCTTTGTTCTTTGCTCTTTGTTCATCGTTCTTCGTTGTCTTTATTCTTTATTCTTTGTTCTTTGTTCCTCATCGTTCGTCTTTGTTCCTTGTTCTTTATTCTTTGCTCTTAGTTATTCTTGCTCTCCCGCAAAATCCTGCAACACCCTTCTGTATGAATTAAATATTTCAGATTTGGAAACAAAGCCTACATATCGTTTCTTATCATCAACAACAGGCAGATTCCATGCATTGGTATCTTCAAAAATTTGCATTACCTGTTCCATCGACAAATCTTGATGCAGTATTGCCGGCGGCGATACCATCAGTTGTTTGACCGTGAATTTCTCATACAACTCAGGACGGAACATGATATTTCTAACCTCATCCAACAACAAAATTCCTATCAATGTTTGGTTATCCGGATTCACAACGGGGAAAAGGTTTCTTCTGGATTTGGAAATGACTTTTACCAATTCACCCAAGGTCATATTCGGATATAAAATCTGAAAATCTTGCTCTATCACCCTNTCCATCTTCAATAGCGTAAGTACCGCCTTATCTTTGTCATGCGTGATCANNTCTCCTCTCTGGGCAAGTCGCATAGCATACAGACTGTGTTTTTCAAATATCTTGATGGTCATNTATGATATGGTAGANACAATCATCAACATCATAAACAAGCTATAGCTACCTGTCAACTCAGCAATCAGGAAAATACCGGTNAAAGGAGCATGCATCACTCCCGACATTACACCTGACATGCCCGCCAATGAGAAGTTTTCCAGGGACAGCTCAAAGCCTAACAGATTAGCTCCGAACAGATTTACAGTATAGGCAACCACAAAGCCGGTCAAACTCCCCAAAAACAATGAAGGCGCGAAGATACCGCCCACTCCGCCTGCCCCGTTTGTAGAAGCAGTGGCAAATATCTTGAAGAAAACAATCAGCGAAAGATAAAGTATCAATACCCAGGCTTGATCACCCAGGGGCTGAAAGAAAGTCCTGTCCAAAACCGATGCTGTTTCCCCGTTGATCAGTGCTTCTATGGTGTCGTACCCTTCTCCGTACAAAGGTGGAAAGAAAAATATAAGTACGCTCAACACGGTACCTCCGAGCAATAGCTTTTTCCAGGGGCTTTGAATTTTTCGAAAAACACCTTCGATTTTATTCATGCCCCGGGTAAAATACAAAGAAACCAGGCCGCAAACCACGCCCAACAAAATATAAAATGGTATTCTTTCCACGCCAAAAGCCTGGACTGAAGAAAAACTGAACATAAAAGCATGCCCGGATATAACATAGGAAAGAGTAGTGGCAGTGACGGAAGAAATGATGATGGGGACAACCGCACCTAAGGTCATGTCGAACATCAACACTTCCAGGGTAAACATCAACCCGGCGATGGGCGCTTTAAAAATGCCGCTGACAGCGCCGGCAGCACCGCATCCGACAAGCAACATCAGCGTTTTTTTATCCATATTAAAGAATCTGCCCAAATTTGAACCAATGGCAGATCCGGTAAGCACAATGGGCGCTTCAGCACCAACCGACCCACCAAAACCAATGGTAATCGAACTGCTGACCAGGGAAGACCATACATTATGCAACTTGATGATGCTCTTACGTTGGGAGATGGCATACAATATTTTAGTGACACCATGACTGATATCATCCTTGACAATATATCGGACAAAAAGTGATGCCAGTAAAATACCAATTGCCGGGAATAACAAATACCAATAGTTAACCTGGTCGCGACTGAAACTTTCAGTCAGTAAGACATGTATAAGATGTATGAGATATTTAAGCAGATTGGCAGCCACAGAAGTCAGGATACCCACCACAAAGCTCAATATCAAAATAAAATGACGCTGCGGGACATTCTCCTCCCGCCACGCAATCATTTTTATATGCCAATCTTTTTTGTTCATTGAGGAGTTGGTAGTTGGTAGTTGGTAGTTGGTAGTTAGTAGTTGGTAGTTAAAGAAGTTAAAGAAGTTAAGAAGTTAGAATTTTAAACCACAAAAGGCACAAAAGAAATTTACAATTCAACAATTAAACGATTCAACAGTTCAACAATTCAACAATTCGTCCTTTGTCTTTATTCTTTTGTCTTTTGTCTTTTGTCCTTGTTCTTTCGTCTTTTGTCTTTGTTCTCATCACATTCCCTTCCCTTTAAACAATATCTCAAATGTCAACAGAATAATCTTTAAATCATTAAACAAAGACATATTCTCAATGTAGATGATATCATAATTCAAGCGTTCAATCATTTTTTCAAGTGTGTCCGTATAACCTACTTTGATAGGACCCCAGGAAGTAAGTCCCGGCCGAACTTTATACAACAAACAATAATAAGGTGCTTCTTTGGTAATTTTATCGATGTAGTACTGGCGTTCAGGACGAGGACCAACCAGGCTCATGTCTCCTTTAAGTACGTTCCAAAATTGCGGCAATTCATCCAAACGATATTTTCTTAAGAACCTCCCGAAAGGAGTGATCCGATCATCAAAAGCACTACTGAGCCGCGGTTTATCCCTCTCAGCATTTCGATACATCGTCCGGAACTTCACAATATTAAATGGTCTGCCATGGTAACCAATCCTTTCTTGCAGAAAAAACACAGGACCTTTAGAATCAAATTTAATCCTGACAGCAAAAAACACAAACAATGGCAGCGAGATAATCAGCGCTATCAATGCCATCAAAAAATCTAAAAATCTTTTGACACTAATTTGCCAATCGGGCATATTGAGGCCTGTAATGCTTACTAAGGGATTGATGCCTAAATTTCCAATACGGGCACTTCCCGTCAGTATTTCATATAATCCGGGTGTAAAACTGATTTCAACGTTATACTGATACAGTTGATGGATGATCCTAAACAATTGGTTATCTGCTGTTTCATCATCATCCAGGGCTACAATAACACGCTCAATTTTATAACTCTCTATGATGGATTCCATTTCATGGAGACTACCCAGGATTTTCAGTCTATCCGGATTTTTTGAATTCTTAAAAACAGAAACATAGCCAACAAAACTTTGTTGATAGACCAATTTTTCAAGGTCAACAGCAATTTTTTGAGCATTTTCCCCAACCCCGACAATCAAAGTATTGATGGTCCATTTCTTTGTTTTCAGATTATGCTGAATCTGATTGAACTGCAGTCTTCTTAATGTATAAGTGATCACAAACATTAAAAGAAGAAGCACCGATAAGGAGTAATAAAAATAGTGGAAAGAAACAGCAACATCACCCAATTTCAAGATAAAAAATACAGCTATCGAAATAATGGCGGACGAAACAAAAGTAGCAAGGAAAAGATTAATTTTGCTTTTATCGATGACATTCAAATAAAATCCTGTCAGATAATGGACAAACACGCAAAAGACAGGAAAAAAAATCAGACTGGATAAATAATATCTGCTTGGAAGTGACACCTCAAGAAAGTACAGAATATGGATATTNTTNATGTATTTCCTAAATGCAACAAAGGCCAACCACACCAAAAGTGCAGCCAAAATGTCAAAAAACAAGTATTTGGCTAATAACCTTTTATGCGGTATCATGCAGAAAAAATCACAGAACGGAAAATATAAAACATCTTGTTATTTCAAAACAAAGAGCAAATATACATGATATTTTTTAAATCGTAGTCATTTGACATAAACCACCAGGCTTCAATCAAAAAAAATGAGTAACTTTACAGCTTTAAAAATTAAGCTTTAAAATGACAAGTAAATGGATTTATAACCACCTATCAAAAGAACAAATTGACATACAAAACAAACTATCGGAAGCGTTGAATATCAGCCCTGTGCTTTCGTCTCTGTTGGTACAGCGCGATATTTTAACTTTCGAGGATGCCCGACGTTTTTTTCGCCCGGACTTAGCTGATCTGCACGATCCGTTTCTGATGGCTGATATGGATAAGGCAGTCAACCGACTCACCGAAGCAGTCAGAAATAATGAAAAAATTTTGGTTTACGGTGATTACGACGTCGATGGAACTACCTCCGTTTCATTGGTTTACAAATTTATCAGGAAATTTTACAACAATGTGTTCTTTTACATACCCGACCGTTATAAAGAAGGGTATGGGATTTCTTATCAAGGCATCGACTATGCAATTAAAAATAAGATGAGGCTGGTTATTGCTTTAGACTGTGGTATCAAAGCGATAGAAAAAATCAAATATGCCAAAGAACATGAGGTGGATTTTATCATTTGTGACCATCACACTCCTGATATTGAACTTCCCGGTGCCATAGCCGTGTTGGATCCAAAAAGATCGGATTGCGACTACCCTTATAAGGAGTTGTCCGGCTGCGGTGTAGGCTTCAAACTGCTCCAGGCTTTTGCGCAAATGAATCAAATCGATTTCGATGCTGAGTTGGCACCATTACTAGACCTGGTAGCATTAAGCATAGCATCCGATATCGTTCCCATTACCGGTGAAAACCGTATCTTGGCGTATTACGGTTTGCGACAGCTCAACAAGCGTCCAAGTGTCGGCATCAAAAGCATAATAGATGTTTGTGGATTGACGGATAAAGAAATAACCATCAGTGATATCGTTTTTAAAATCGGACCAAGAATCAATGCTTCCGGTAGGATGAAATTAGCCACAGAAGCCGTCGAACTGATGGTATCCAACGACCCGGGATTTGCCAAACAAAAAAGCAATAAAATCAATCAATACAACAACGACCGCAAAGATTTGGATAAAAACACTACAGATGAGGCCATCCGGATCATTGATGCGGATCCCGCGTCTGCGCAAAAAAAATCCATAGTCGTATTTAAGTCCAATTGGCACAAGGGAGTAATTGGTATTGTTGCCTCCCGGCTCTCGGAAGAATTCTATAAACCGTCAGTCGTATTGTCAAGCTCCAAAGGATTTGCTTCCGGATCCGCCCGCTCTGTCCCCGGATTCGACATATACAGCGCCATTGATTCCTGTCGTGATTTATTGGAAAATTTTGGCGGACATCGCTATGCTGCCGGATTAACCCTGAAAGAAGAAAATATTGAGCAGTTCGCCGAGCGCTTCGAAGCCTACGTTTCTGCAAACATCACTCAGGAGCAACTATCACCGCAAATTGATGTGGATGCCATCATTACCTTTAAAGATATCACACCTAAATTTTTCAACGTACTCAAACAGTTCGGTCCTTTCGGACCCGGCAACATGAATCCTGTATTTGTAACGAAAAAGGTGATGGATTACGGCTCCAGTCGCTTGGTTGGCAAGGATCAGGAACATCTGAAGCTTGAATTGGTTGACTCAAGCTCCGAAAATGTAATGAACGGTATTGCCTTCGGGATGCATGAATTTAACGACCATCTCAAATCCATGAAACCCCTGGATATTTGCTACACTCTGGAAGAAAACACCTATATGGGAAACACAAATATTCAACTGATGATCAAGGACATCAAGGTCTAAAACAGTCTTACTTATACCAATCGTCCATAATTTTGAGAAATTCGATTACTTTCTCTTCCAATACGACATTACGGCTTTTCAACTGTTGGTATAAATACTGAGTTTCCAATAAATTTTTAATGCGATAACTCACTTCAATTAAGTCGAAAGGTTTGGATAAAAAATCTTTGGCTCCCGATCTTAAAGCTTTATGTTTAGCCTGAGTAGTGATGTCGGCTGTTAATACCAAAATAGGTAAGAATTTACCGGGTGTCAAAGACTTTAACCTTTCTTCCTTTAATTTCTCCATAACCTCATATCCGTCCACGTGCGGCATCATCAAATCCAACAAAATCAGATCCGGATCATAGGTGTTAACCGTTTCAACCGCTTTACGAGAATCCGTAATACTCTTAATGTCTGTATAGCCTTCCATCTCAAGTAGTCCACGTAAAACGTCGATATTGGACTCAAGGTCATCTATAATTAAAATTTTGGCGTTTTTTAAATTGTGTTCTATCATAGGTTCCAATTATTATTGTTGTATAACTTTGAAGTTTACATATTTAATATTTATCTATTTCAGCTAAAAACTCCTGAACATCAATCGGTTTCGTCAAATAACCATTCACACCTAAACGGAACATCTTCCGTATCTGATGACTCGTGGCGTCAGCACTAATGATGACGATAGGAATGTGCCGTGTTTGTTCGTTCCCTTTTAAACTCTGAACGATTTTACTACCGTGAACACTGGGCAAGTCAAGATCCAATAAAATCAAATACGGATCATATTTCAAGACCAAATCCACCACATCATTTCCACTCTTATGAAGAATAAGTGACAGGTTAGGGCGATGTGCAGTAAAAATCTGCTCAATCAATTCTATGTTTGAGTAATTATCTTCTATGTATAAAACTGTACCTGCGGATGTTGCAGCATCTTCACCGGATGTGTCCGAAGGTACGGGTTTACCAATCTTTCTCTTTACATAATGAACATGGGGCAACTTCACATAAAAACTACTACCAACATCTATCTCACTTTCAACATAGATTTCACCTTGGAGCAAACCTGCCAATTCTTTGGCGATAGACAATCCCAAACCAGTGCCTTCAACTTGAGTTTTCAGATTTCCGGAACGTTCAAAAGGAATAAACAATTTCTTCAAATCCTCTTCTGTTATACCGATTCCGGTATCATGAATACCGATAATTACATTATCGTCGATTCCCTCTGCAGTTTTTTCATATTTTGTTGTTACTGTTACAGTCCCCCCCTGTTTATTATACTTGATGGCATTATTGAGGATATTGACTAATATCTGAATCAAACGTTGTTTGTCAGCTTTCACATAAAGTTCATCCTGATTCCCCGATTCGTATTGAATAGAAACTTGTGGAAGAGTAGTTAATGGGTACACCAAATCAATAGCTTCCAAAATACTTTCATTTACATTGACCTCCTCTACGCTCATGGAGAATTTTCCGGATTCGATTTTTGAAATATCCAGGACTTCATTGATAAGCCTAAGAAGATGTTTGCCACTATTCAGGATGTGATCCACACCTTTGCGTTGTGTTTCGGTGAGCGTACCCATAGAAAACAATTGCGCAAAACCCAAAATGGAATTCATGGGAGTTCGAAGTTCATGGCTCATCCTCGAAATAAATTCACTTTTTGCTCTGTTGGATCTTTCAGCTTCATCTCTTGCTATCTTCAATTCAGCCTCATTCTTTTTCCTGTTGACCATTTCACGCATCAGAAACTCGTTGGTTATCGACAGTTCAGATGTTCTCTCCAGCACTTTCTGTTCTAAGTTTAGGTTTAATTCCTGAAGCCTTTCTTCAACTTTTTTCCTATCACTGATATCTTGCATGGTGGCAACATAATTGATAATTTTGTTTTTTTTATCAAAAATAAGACTAACAAACACTTGTTGCCAGTATAATTCTCCATTTTTACGTTTATCGATACGTTCACCCGACCACACCTTACCGGAGTTTAAAACCTTCCAAAAATCTTTATATTCGTCTTCATTTGCTTTTGCTAATTTCAACAATTTAAATTGCTTACCCACAATTTCTTTGGCTGAATATCCGGATATTTCCACAAATGAATCATTCACAAATTCAATTTCAAAATCCAAATTGGTGATTAAAATCATATTCGGACTTTGTTCCACCACCCTGGACAATCTGTGAATTTGTCTTTCCGCTAACATTCGTCTTGTAACGTCTTCCTTAAGGGCTAAATAACTGACAATCTCTCCCTTTATGTTAAAAATGGGAGTTATCGTCGCTTCTTCCCAAAACAACTCGCCATTTTTTCTCTTATTCCGAAAAGCACCTGACCAAACTTTACCCGACAAAAGAGTTTTCCATAAGCCCTTATAGAACTCTTCAGAATGTTCACCTGACTGTAAGATCCTCGGATTTTTTCCCTTGGCTTCTTCTTTGGTATAACCGGTAATTTCCGTAAACCTCCTGTTGGTATAAGTAATGTTAGCATCTAAATCCGTTAACACCACCGATGCCGGGCTCTGTTCAACGGCAACCATGTACCTTTTGAATAAATCCGCCGATTCCTTCTGTTCCGTGATATCTATAGATAAAGATGTAAAATAATACTTCTCAGGAGAAAAAACATATGTTCTATACCATTTCTTCAATGTCTGAGAATATTCTTCATAGACGTAAGTGCCATTGTTGAGTGCAATTTCCCCATATAACTTGATTATATCGGACAAACCACTAGTGACAATTTCCGGAATAACTACAGTTCCATATTTGTTGATCAGATTCTTTCGTGATAGTCCCGTTATCCTTTCAAAAGCTTCATTCAGTTCCAGGAAAACAAAATCTACCGGCTTTCCCTCATCATCCAACACAATTCGATGATAAGCAAAACCCATAATCGGGTTATCAAAGACTAATTTCCAAAAATTTTCTCTCATACGATTTTGGTTTATTTTTAAGTTTTCGTATGGAACTTATATCACAATTTTATACTGTTACGAATGTAAAAAAACCACTGCTCAATTTCATACAATGATCAATGTACAAAAGTAAATAAAAGTTTGATATGAACGACTGTACCCTTACTCTTCCAATAAAATTTCCATAATTTCACAAGCAGCCTTAGCTACAGATGTTCCGGGCCCGAAAATAGCTGCAACACCGGCTTTGAAAAGAAAATCATAATCCTGGGCAGGGATCACACCGCCTGCAATTACCAAAATATCTTCCCTACCCAATTTCTTCAGTTCTTCGATAACCTGAGGAACCAATGTTTTGTGACCTGCTGCCAGGGATGATACACCCATGATATGCACGTCATTTTCCACCGCCTGCTTGGCCGCTTCTGCCGGCGTCTGAAACAAAGGTCCCATGTCCACATCGAACCCACAATCAGCATAACCGGTAGCTACTACTTTTGCACCCCTGTCATGGCCGTCTTGTCCCATCTTGGCAACCATGATACGCGGTCTGCGACCTTCCTTTTTGGCGAATTGATCCGTCAACTCACACGCTTTTTGAAAGTCGGAATCTTTTTTTATCTCTGATGAATACACGCCTGAAATGGTTCTAATTGTTGCTTTATAACGTCCTACGACTGCTTCGCAGGCATCTGAAATTTCTCCCAGGCTGGCTCTCACCCTTGCTGCTTCAACGGATAATTCCAACAAATTACCTTTACCCGTTCTGGCACATTCGGTAATAGCCGCCAAAGCCTTTTGTACCGCTGCTTCGTCTCGATTGGCTCTCAAAGCTTTCAATCTTTCAATCTGTTGCGTACGTACGGCAGTATTGTCAACTTCCAATATATCAATAGGATCTTCTTTTTCTAAACGGTAGTTATTCACACCCACTATCACCTGCTGACCGGAGTCGATGCGAGCCTGCGTGCGGGCTGCAGCTTCTTCAATGCGCATCTTGGGAATGCCTGTCTCAATGGCTGCTGCCATACCACCCAATTTTTCAACTTCTTCGATTAACTCCCAGGCTCTTTCGGCAATTTCTTTGGTCAAGGATTCCACATAATAGGAACCTGCCCATGGGTCAACTTCTCTCGTTACCTCTGTCTCCTGCTGTATGTAAATCTGTGTATTTCTCGCAATTCTTGCTGAAAAATCAGTGGGCAATGCAATTGCCTCATCCAAAGCATTGGTGTGCAAAGATTGCGTATGTCCCAATACCGCTGCCATCGCTTCTATACAGGTACGTCCCACATTGTTGAAAGGATCTTGCTCGGTCAACGACCAACCCGACGTTTGTGAGTGGGTACGCAAGGCCAAAGACTTTGGATTTTTCGGATTGAACTGTTTAACGATTTTTGCCCAAAGCAAGCGTGCAGCACGCATCTTGGCTATCTCCATAAAATGGTTCATACCAATCGCCCAAAAGAAAGACAAGCGTGGTGCAAAAGTATCTATGTCCATCCCGGCATTGATACCGGCACGTAAATATTCCAAGCCATCTGCTAAGGTATAGGCCAGTTCAATGTCGGCGGTAGCACCGGCTTCCTGCATGTGATATCCGGAAATGGAAATCGAGTTGAATTTGGGCATGTACCTGGAAGTGTATTCAAAGATATCAGCCACAATCTTCATGGAAAATTTAGGTGGATAAATATAGGTGTTACGCACCATAAATTCTTTTAAAATGTCATTCTGAATGGTTCCGGCCATTTCTTCCAATTTAGCGCCTTGCTCCAGGCCGGCATTGATGTAGAATGCCAGGATAGGCAATACCGCTCCGTTCATGGTCATGGATACCGACATCTTATTCAAAGGAATACCATCGAACAGCACTTTCATGTCTTCTACGGAACAGATGGACACTCCCGCTTTTCCAACATCTCCCACTACCCTTTCATGGTCAGCATCATAGCCGCGGTGTGTTGCCAGGTCAAAAGCAACCGACAAGCCCTTCTGACCGGCAGCCAGGTTACGACGGTAAAAAGCATTGGATTCCTCTGCTGTCGAGAAACCGGCATACTGCCTGATGGTCCAGGGACGCATGGCATACATGGTAGAATAAGGACCTCTTAAGTAAGGAGGAATTCCGGCAGCATAATTCAGATGCTCCATACCTTCCAAATCTTCCTTTGTATAATACGGCTTCACCGGAATTTGCTCCGGCGTTAACCAACTTGATTCCGGTTTTTCAACAGCTTTAAATGCTGTAAAATCTTTGATGTTAATTGATTTGAAATTTGGTTGTTTCATTTTATTTTAGACTTTTAGAACAAAGAACAAGTGTTTAGTGTTTAATGTTTAATTGTTGAACTGTTTAATCGTTGAATCGTTTAGTGATTGGTGAATGGTGATTGGTGAGTGGTGAAGTTTCTTTTGTGCCTTTTGTACCTTTTGTGGTTTAATATTTTAACTTCATTAACTTCTTTAACTTCCCTAACTTCTTTAACTTCCCTAACTTCTTTAACTTCCTGACTACTAACTACCAACTACCAACTACCAACTACTTAACTTCCCAACATTCTATATCTATTTCAATTCATTTCACAAAAAATAAGCAATTACATTCAAAATAGAGAAAAGCATGGAAAACACCATCACCAGCTGCGCTGTCATACCATCCAGATCTTTTATAAGTTCGAGTGTATTTGTCGTAGCTTTCATCATCAGCTTGATGTTTCTGATTGCCATCGGCAAAGATATTAAAGTAAATAATGTGATGGGATGGATCATGCCCGATATATTCATCAATATCACCATCAGATAGGCACCCAAAGCCAACACCACATACTGGATCTTTGAACCTTTGAGGCCCAAGAGCATAGCCTGTGACTTGACGTGTATCGCTGCATCATGTTTGATATCGCGCATGTTGTTGGCATGCAAAATATTGACTACCAACATACCCACCGGCACATTCAGCAACAACACTTCCCACATCAGTTGAGAGGTCAACACATAAGCAGTACCTAAGCCAATCATAGGACCATAGAGAATAAATATCAACAAGTCGCCCAAGGCCCTGGTTTTTAGAAAGGAATAGCACAAAGCGCCTAACACCCCTGCCAAACCAATCCACAACAATGCTGCTCCCGTTCGATAAGTCAACCAAAGACCTGTCACCGAACCTATCGCTATCAGGATCAGTCCGTACCAAATATAAGTCCGCGGCTGAAAAACCCCTTGTACCAACAAACGTTCGGAGCCAAAAGAATCCTTTCTGTCGATTTTATTCTTAAAATCATAATAATCACTGATAAGATTTCCGCCTGCGTGTAAAAATATAACCCCTATCAATGCTATCAGACCAAACCACCAATTAATTTCTGCCGGTATAAAATACTGCTTATAAAAAACATAGGAAATAGTCAGTACTACGGGCATGGTCGATGCAGGAAATGCCCAGGGACGCACTGCTAATATCCAGTTTTTTAAAGAAGTCTTCATGCAAAAATTATTGATTATCCGAGATTTATATATTCAATAACACATTGAAACCTTTTAAAGACTCCAATACATTCGTTCTCACATGTATAAAATGAACGATTCCTTGCGCTTTTAATTCATCCATACAAGCCGGCGCACCCGCCACCACTAAAATCTCTTGATTTTTAGTCAATTCATAAGCCTGTGGTGCATATTCGGCATATTCATCGTCACTGGAACACAACACAATGATATCGGCTTTGGCTTTACGAGCGGCATCCACGCCTTCTTTTACAGAAGCAAAACCTAAATTGTCAATGATTTCATATCCTGCGCAAGCAAAGAAATTAGATGAGAATTGAGCGCGAGCCAGACGCATGGCTAAGTTACCTATGGTCAGCATAAAGACCTTGGGACGGCTGGCAGCTGATTCCGTGGCAAAGCGCAGTTTTTCAAACTCTTCCGCACCACGCACAATCTTTAATGTTTCTATGTCACTTTCTTTTGAACATCCTTTAGATTTCTTTGCACATCCCTTATTCGAGATATCTCCTCCTAAGCCGGACACTTCATCAAAATTGGGGAACTGGTTGGTTCCCAACAACACTTCCCTGCGGGAAGATATATTTTTTAACCGGTTTTCAGCCGTTGCTTTCAAATCTCTTTGCACCTTATTAGATAGTACATTTGCCAGGAAACCACCGCTTTCTTCTATCTCCAAAAACAGATTCCAGGCCTGCTGTCCAATTTCATTCGTCAGGTTTTCAATATAATAAGAACCTGCACCCGGATCAACAATTTTGTCAAAATTCGACTCTTCTTTCAATAACAATTGCTGGTTGCGGGCTATTCTTTCGGAGAACTCATCAGACTCTTTATAAGGAACATCGAAAGGTAATACCGTCATGGAATTTACGCCGCCCAGGGAAGCACTCATAGCTTCTGTTTGCGTACGCAGCATATTCACGTAGGGATCAAAAATTGTTTTATTGAAAGACGAAGTTTCCGCATGCATCCGGATCTTCATGGCGCAATAGCAGATGCCATCTACCGACTCCGGACAATCATCCGCCCGCCTGCAAGCAGGTGCATAAGCTTTCACGATCAAAGCCCACAGCCATTTGGCAGCACGGAACTTAGCAATCTCCATAAAGTAATTGCTGCCCACACCAAAATTGAATTTGATTTTTTTGGCAGCCATCTGGGTATCTACGCCCTTTTCAACCATCATGGACAGATATTGATTTCCCCAGGCTAATGCATAACCCAACTCCTGGGCTACATACGCACCGGCGTTGCTCAGACTGATGGCATTTACACCCACAACACGGTAGAAAGGCAATTTTGCAGAAGCCGCAACAGTTGCTTCCACCACCACAGACATTTCTTCAACAGTGTATTTCTTTCCACGCAACAACATGCTGTTGATGGGATCAAAATTCACTGAACCGTGTAATTCCAATGCATTGTATTGCTTTTGGTCAAAATACTTTACCAAAAGATTAACCAACTCAACTGTCTTGGTAGAACAAACTTTGAAGTTTAATTCCAGTTTATCAGCCGGTATTTTATCCAAAAGTTTTGTGATAAATTCAAGGGAAAGATTTTCTTTTTTACAGATATTGAAATAGAAAGAGTTAACACCTTTTTCGAGCAGTTCAACTGCCTTTTGATTGGCAGCAACCACATCCTTTACCACTATATCCTGACGAACAAACCAATTGTTGTCAGATTTAGTACCTCGTACATATGGGAATTTTCCCGGTTCAGCTTCGGTGGTTGTCAACCCCTGAATATCTTCTGCACGATAAAAGGGTTTTACATTAAAGCCCTCATTGGTTTTCCATAACAATTTTTTATCAAAATCGGCTCCTTTTAGATCAGCCTTTACTACTTCCATCCATTNTTCAGTAGTAACTTCCGGAAAATCAACTAATAAGTTCAATTTATTTTTTGACATGATATCTATATAAATGTGTTCTGAAAAGTGCCTACAAAAGTACAAAATATTTGGCATTTGACAATTATTTAATACGATGTGCCATAAGCATGTTCCTTTCAATTTATGGGTTCAATTTTATCTGACTTGCTTTTGCCAATAACAACCTGCAATTCTGTCGCAAACCTACTATAAACCAGCTTGAAAACACGCCACTTTGTCAGCATTCTCGTCTTGGTTTTTATTTTGATTGATGCAAATCGGAAAATATTAACTAATTAAGAATCAAGATTATGAATATGAATACTAACCAACAACAAGAGAAGGCATTGAATAAATATGCCGTTAACTTAAACGATCGCGCCAAAGCCGGTAAATTGGACCCGGTAATTGGACGTGATGATGAAATCAGGCGCTTGCTGCAAATTTTGAGCAGGCGCACCAAGAACAACCCCATATTGATTGGCGAACCCGGCACCGGTAAAACTGCAATTGCCGAAGGATTGGCACATCGGATCATCCGTGGTGACGTACCTGAAAACCTGAAGAGCAAGCAACTTTACTCATTAGACATGGGAGCTTTGATCGCGGGTGCCATGTATAAAGGTGAATTTGAAGAAAGGCTTAAGTCTGTTGTCAATGAAGTGATAGAAGCCGATGGCGAAATCATACTTTTTATTGACGAGATCCATACGCTGGTCGGTGCAGGCAAAAGCGAAGGCGCCATGGACGCCGCCAATATATTGAAACCCGCTCTTGCCCGCGGCGAACTTCGGGCTATTGGTGCTACCACCCTGAATGAATATCAAAAATATTTTGAGAAAGACAAGGCTTTGGAACGCCGCTTCCAGATTGTCATGGTGAATGAACCGGATGTTCAAAGCACCATTTCCATTCTGAGAGGATTGAAAGAGCGGTATGAAAACCATCACAAGGTAAGGATCAAGGACGACGCCATCATCGCAGCTGTGGAGTTATCGAATCGTTATATCACCGAAAGATTCCTTCCCGACAAAGCCATTGACCTGATGGATGAAGCAGCCGCAAAGCTTCGTCTGGAGGTAGATTCCGTACCGGAAGAGCTGGATGTTATTGAACGCAACATCAAGCAGTTGGAAATTGAAAGAGAAGCTATTAAAAGGGAAAATGACACCAAAAAATTAGCGCAGTTGAAAGAAGAGATCACGAAACTGAAGGAAGAGGGAAGCAAAATCCGCGAAAAGTGGTCGTCTGAAAAAGCTTTGATTGATAATATACAACAGGCAAAAATTGAAATTGAAAAATTAAAATTTGAAGCTGACAAAGCGGAACGTGAAGGAAATTACGGCAAGGTAGCCGAGATCCGTTACGGAAAAATTAAAAATTACGAAGATAACATCAATTCCTATCAAACGGCATTGGCTGAACTTCAGGGCACTGATGCACTTATTAAAGAAGAAGTCGATTCTGATGATATTGCCGATGTAGTCAGCAGATGGACGGGTATTCCGGTGAACAAAATGCTGCAAAGCGAACGGGACAAGTTACTGCATTTGGAGGAAGAATTACACAAACGCGTAATCGGACAGGAAGAAGCGATTGAGGCTGTTGCAGATGCGGTAAGAAGGAGTCGCGCCGGTTTGCAAGACCCCAAACGACCGATAGGTTCGTTTATCTTTTTGGGTACTACGGGTGTGGGTAAAACCGAATTGGCCAAGGCTTTGGCTGAATATCTTTTCGATAATGAAAACATGTTGACACGCATTGACATGAGTGAGTATCAGGAGAAATTTTCAGTTACTCGTCTGATCGGCTCTCCTCCCGGCTATGTAGGTTACGATGAAGGCGGGCAGCTTACTGAAGCCGTCAGGATGAAGCCCTACTCGGTGGTACTTTTTGATGAGATTGAAAAGGCGCATCCGGATGTATTCAATGTGCTGCTGCAAGTGTTGGACGACGGTCGCCTGACCGACAATAAGGGTCGTACGGTCAATTTCAAAAACACCATCATTATCATGACGTCCAATATAGGATCATCCTTGATAAGAGAAAATTTCGAAAAGATGACGGCAGAAAATCATGATGTCTTGTTTGAACAAACCAAAAATCAGATTTTTGAATTGTTGAAACAAACCATTCGTCCGGAGTTTTTAAACCGTGTGGATGAGCTGATCATGTTNACTCCTTTGAATAAAAAACAAATAGAAGAGATTGTTAAGTTACAACTCGCCGGCATACAAAAACTGTTGGCTGAGAACAACATCCATTTGGAAATCAGAGAAGATGCTTTGAAGCTGATAGCTAAGGCCGGCTTTGATCCGCAATTCGGCGCCCGGCCTGTGAAGCGTGCCATACAAAAATTGCTCTTGAACGATTTGTCAAAAGCAATTCTTGCAGGTACCATTCAGCAAAACAGTACTATCTATGTTGAAACAGATAACGGAGTGCTGAAATTTAGCAATTAGGTATTCATTCCGCCGCAAACATGGATAACTTGTCCACTCACATAAGAAGACAAATCAGATGCGAGGAAAAGCGTTACCTTAGCTACTTCTTCCGGCAAGCCGCCGCGACGCAAAGGGATCATTTGCGCCCATTGGGCACGTTGTTCTTCTGTTAATACTTGTGTCATCTCAGTTTCAATAAAGCCGGGGGCGATGGCATTGGCTCGGATATTTCTGGAGCCCAACTCTTTGGCAACAGATTTAGCCAATCCTATCATCCCCGCTTTAGAAGCTGAATAATTAATTTGACCGGCATTACCAGACACCCCAACCACAGAACTCATATTGATGATGGAACCGGAGCGTTGTCTCATCATAATGGGCGTACAGGCATGAATGAAATTAAATGCGGATTTCAAATTCACGTTGATCACTGCATCCCATTGTGACTCGCTCATACGCATGATCAAACCGTCTTTGGTAATACCTGCGTTATTTACTAAAATATCTATCCTTCCAAATTCCTGATGAATCTTTTCCACTACCTGGTGGGTCTCGTCAAACGAGGCTGCATTGGATGCGTACCCTTTTGCTTTCACGCCCAAAGCTTCAATCTCTTTTTGGGTATTTAATGCATTTTCATCTATATTCAAATCGGTAAATGCAATGGCTGCACCTTCGCTCGCCAATTTTAATGCAATTGCTTTTCCAATACCGCGAGCGGCACCGGTTACAATGGCAACTTTTCCTTCTAACAGTTTCATGTGATTATAATTTGTTTTTTTGATTATATTTTTTCACTCATCATGGACAACAGGAACTCTTCGTTATTCTTGGTTCTTTCCATGCGATCTTTCATAAACTCCATAGCTTCAACCGGATTCATATCCGCCAGGTACCTGCGTAATATCCACATACGGTTCAGCGTATCATTGTCCAGCAACAAATCGTCGCGTCTGGTACTGGAAGCCATAATATCAACAGCCGGGAATACCCTTTTGTTCGATAAACGTCTGTCTAACTGCAATTCCATATTACCCGTTCCTTTAAATTCTTCGAAAATCACATCGTCCATTTTAGAACCGGTTTCCGTTAAGGCAGTTGCGATGATGGTCAGGCTACCACCCTTCTCGATATTTCTGGCAGCTCCGAAAAACCGTTTGGGTTTATGTAAAGCATTGGCATCCACACCTCCCGTCAATATTTTCCCCGATGCCGGAGCAGCAGTATTGTATGCACGAGCCAAACGTGTGATAGAATCTAATAAAATTACTACGTCATGACCGCATTCCACCAATCTTTTTGCTTTTTCATGCACCATGGATGCCACGCGCACATGCCTTTCAGCCGGCTCATCAAAAGTGGAAGATACCACTTCCGCATTCACACTTCTCGCCATATCCGTCACTTCTTCCGGACGTTCGTCAATCAACAATACTATCATAAATACTTCCGGATGATTGGTAGCAATAGCATTGGCTATCTCTTTCAACAAAACGGTTTTTCCTGTCTTAGGCTGCGCCACTATCAAGCCACGTTGCCCCTTTCCNATNGGAGAAAACAAATCGACCATCCGAACAGACAGCGGATCATTTACNCCGGTGCATAAAGTAAACTTTTCATCCGGGAACAAAGGAGTGAGGTGCTCAAAAGGTACACGATCCCGAACATGCTCAGGAGTCCTGCCATTAATTTTCGTTACACGGATCAATGGGAAATATTTTTCTCCTTCTTTTGGAGGTCTGATAGCTCCTGACACAGTATCGCCGGGTTTCAACCCAAATAATTTGATTTGCGACTGCGAAACGTAAATATCGTCCGGAGAACTCAAATAATTATAGTCGGCAGAACGTAAAAAACCGTATCCGTCCGCAACCATATCCAAGGTTCCCGTTCCCTCTAAAATACCATCAAAGTCGTATGGTCTGTCTTGTTTTTGTACGATAAATTTCGGACGATTGTTATTTTGCTGGTGGTGCTCCTGCCTTTTTTGATGTGTTTGCTGTGCACCTTGTTGATTATCTGCAGCTTGTTGATCAGTTCCTGATTGTGTCGCTTCCTCTTTCGAGCCGGTCCGTTTTTTACTTTTATCTTCTGCCTGATCACTGCTTTCTTCAGCAGCCTTAGCTTTAGAAGCTGCCGGTTTTGCTGTCGTCTTGGGCGCCGTTTTGGGAGCAGCTTTAGAGGTAGCTTTGGATGCTGTTTTAGGGGCTGCTTTAGCTGTTGATTCCTTTTCAGGTTCAGTTTTGGCTTTAGCCTGAGATCCGGATTTGGAAACAGCAGGCTTAGATTCTTCAACTTTTTGGGCATCCTCAGCTGCCGGCTGCTCAGCTTTTTTAACTGTCTTCTTAGGTGCAGTCTTAGGTTTCTCCGTTTTAGCAGTTGCCTTGGGTTTTTCTTCTGTTGTTTTCTTATCAACTGCATCCTGAGATTTCTCGGCTGCCTTGGCCGCAACCTTCTTGACCGGCTCATCAGTTTTACTTGTTTTAGCAGTTGTTTTTTCTGCTTCTTTTACAGTTTCTTTTGTTTCTGATGTTTTTTTTGCCGACGTCCTGGTAGTACGCTTAGCTCTTGCCGGAGCTTTTTCTTTTGCGGCTTTCAATTGTGCNTTGATCACCGCCTGTTGATCTAAAATGTCATAAACAAGCTGTTGTTGTGATACAGAACCGGATACTTTAATNTCCAATTCTGCTGCAATTTTTTTTAGCTCGGTCATATCCTTAGACTCAAGCTGGGTAAGGTTATAATTACTCATAAAATTTTGAAAATACGTTTATCCAAAGGTCTAAATTGTATTGTGGATACAAACGTTAGAAATAATACTTTATTAATTAAAATGTATATAATCGAATGATGTGAAAGCAGAGTAGCTTTATAGAAAGAACAGAAATACGCTGCAAAGATAACTTTTTTATTTTTCTAAGACAAATTTTTACATTTTTTCTTCATCTGATGATGCATCTGATCACTTCTACTCCTTCAGTAAACAAGAAGTCAAGGTTCTTAAGATCAGATTTGATCCTAAAAATTACACATTAAGCCACGAACCGGATTTTATCAAAATGGTGTTTCATCGGTACCACCCGACTGATAACCAACATTTGGATAAATTTCATGTCGTATTTGGTCATAGCCGGCCTGTTCATTCAGTTTTGATGGGAAAGCCTGATAACTGCCCATAAAAGCATCCTCCGGAGTCGTATCATCAATATTCGAGAATTTCGCGTAAATATCTTTGAATCTCAGGTAAAAATCATCCGTAGCACCATTTCTATGCTTAGCTATAATGATTTCAGCCAATCCAACCAGCGACCTTCCCTGGCTGTCTTCTGTAATTTTATAATATTCCGGACGATGGATAAAACACACCAAATCAGCATCCTGTTCAATTGCACCGGATTCACGTAAATCAGCAAGCTGCGGACGCTTGCCTTCCGGACCGGAACGACCTTCCACACCCCGATTCAGTTGTGAAAGTGCAATAATTGGTATATCTAATTCCTTCGCCAGGCCTTTCAATGAACGCGAAATAGTACTCACTTCCTGCTCCCGGTTGTTAAAACTCATCCCTGTAGCACTCATCAATTGCAAATAATCAATGATGATGCACCGTACTTTGTGTTCTTTAACCAACCTGCGTGCTTTGCTACGCAACTCAAAAATCGACAAACTGGGCGTATCATCAATGTAAATGGGAGCATCCATCAATTGCGTGATATTTTCGTCAAAAAGTTGCCACTCTCCGTCAGAAAGCTGACCACTTTTAATCTTTCCTCCTTCTATTTGGCAAACATTCATAATCAAACGGTTAACCAATTGAACATTGGACATTTCCAAAGAAAAAATAGCTACCGGGAGCTTATAATCAACAGCCATGTTTTTCGCCATGGACAATACAAAAGATGTTTTTCCCATGGCAGGACGTGCGGCAATAATGATCAAATCAGAATTTTGCCAGCCTGATGTTATCTTATCCAAAGTATGAAAACCGCTCGGAACGCCGCTGGTTCCTTCTTTTTGAGCTGCTTCCTGCATGCGGGTTCGCGCTTCTTCAATGATAGGGTTAATTTGAATAACATCTTTTTTGAGGTTATTCTGCGAAATTTCGAATAACATACCCTCAGTTTCTTGTATCAGATCATGCACATCTGTCTTATCCTCGAAAGCTTTGGTTTGCACTTCCGAAGAAAGACGGATCAGTTCCCGTGCTAAGTATTTCTGAACGATNATCTTGGCATGATACTCCAGATGGGCAGCTGAATTGACTTTGGTGGTCAGCAAAGTNATGTAATAAGATCCTCCCGCTTCATCAATGGTTCCACTCTTACGTAATTGTTCNGTAACAGTGTGCATATCAATGGGTTCCTGTTGTAAAACCAAGGATTGAATGGCTTCAAAAATACGCTGATGAGCTATTTTATAAAAACAGGCAGGCTTTAAAATCTCAGAAACTTTNGGATAAGCATCCGTTTCAAGCATTATCGCACCCAAAACCGCTTCTTCCAATTCAAGCGCTTGCGGTGGCAATTTGCCCATTTCATTNGGNCCTATCACTGTGGATTGTGTCTGACGTTTGGTGTATGTACGTTTTTCTGCCATATTTTTCAACCGTATATTTTACGTATATTACAAATGACAAAAATACCGGATTAAAAATAAAATTCAAAAGAGATTTACAAATACTTATCAAAAGCTTTCAACAAATATTTGATACTTTTCAAACACGTCTAACTTGGGCCTAAAACCCCTGAACAAGCCGTATATGGCTGATCCTGAGCCCGACATGGAGGCATAGGATGCACCTAAATCGTAAAATTTATCTTTTGCACACCTCAATTCGGGATATTTTTCAAATGCAAAAGTTTCAAAATCATTGTATATGGTATCTTTCCAATTTTCAACAGGCTGACGGATGCTATCCATAAGATTTTGAGCCGGAAATTGAGGAGTTATGGCAGCATAAGCTCCCGCCGTAGAAATACGTACGTCCGGAATTATCACCACCAGTGTAAAATCCGACAGAGAAAAATCTATGGTGGTAAACACATCTCCGATACCGGTAGCATAGACAGGCTTGTTTTTGATGAAAACGGGGCAATCNGCACCTAANCGAGCGGCATATNTTTCCAATGCATCCTCATCAAGCTTCAATGCAAAAATTTCATTCAAAGCTTTCAATGTAAAGGCCGCATCAGCCGAACCTCCTCCCAAACCACTTCCGGAAGGGATGTTTTTAGTTAACTGGATATCAATGGCTCCCAAATTAAAATCTTGCTGCAACAAGCGATAAGCTTTAACTACCAGGTTATCTTCAGAGCTACCATCAAAAGAAGCATTCCTGACTTCTAAGCGACAATCGGTATCCTGCAGGTCGATTGCTTTAGATATAATCAATTTATCTTTCAATCCTATTGGGTAAAAAATGGTTTCTATATTATGATAGCCATCTTGTCGCTTTTCCACGACATTTAAACCGATATTGATTTTGGCATTAGGGAAAAGAAGCATCTGATTTATTGTTGTGTGATGTGCAAAGATAGGGAGAATTTACGATAGTTTTCCATACCTTTGCAAACAAACAACTCCAATCCTTTTGAA
>JGI24707J26582_10000783_pt1 | contig 25327 bp, 19 predicted proteins | sample BioPla1DNA1_FD_26582 | JGI IMG/M metagenome (IMG submission 26582)
CGAAATGTTCGAAAAAACCGCTTCCCCCTAGGGGGAAGCAATAGAAGGCTTAACAATGTATTTTACAAGAAGGGTTACACAAAACTATTGACACTACCAATACAATTCAGAAAATTATATATTTATTAGGTAGTTACTTTGAAACTTTTAATCAATTGCTTTCATGCGTGGTTCCCAGTATTCTAACCATTCTTTTGCCTTTTCAGAATAAGGGTTCCGTGAGATATATTCTTTGAGAATACACATTTGCCATTTGGCACGAACATCAGCTAATGACCATTTTGAATAATTATAATTCATTAATACCGGCTCAGTAGCTATTTCAAACACCCGCCAATCTATAATTCCCCCTAATAATTCTTTCTCTGATTTTTGCCCATAAAGAGCATCTATTGCTTGCAAGTATATATCTATAAGTTTAGTAATGTCCCTACTATATGTAGTTTTTATCAGATCAAATTCAATAGCAGTAATGATTTCTTTATATAATCTATTTCTGATTTCCAAATCAGATTCCACTTCCGCTAAGTTCATACGAAGCATGCAATTAGATTGAATTTCACAATCATACAACCAATGCAATGCTAATGACTGCATCTCTTCATTACATCGTGTCAAATAAACCGCCAGCTTTTTTATCATCCAGACATATATAGAATTGACCGTCTCTTCTTTTACTTTGTTGAAACGAGAAGTACGAGCGTAAAAGACAAGTTGTGATAGAAGATAAGAAAGCTGTAAGCTACTGTCTGCTGGTGATAGTTTTGTTATAACTTCTTCAATTTGTGTAGCGGTCAATCTGTTTTCTTTTAGTTGATGAAACAAATATTCACCGCAAAGTAATTTGACATATGTATTTTTAGAATTTATGGCAGCATTAAATAATATTCCATCCCAAGAATAAAACAACATTTGCATTGACAATACATCGAACATAAGAGGTGATTTTATTTCGTCTAACAGTATAATAAATTTTGACGGTTCCAATTGGAGTAATAGCTTATATCCTCCCTTTAACCAATTATCTCCTGCATAAAAAACACATCCGGACTCATGAAATAACTTTGATAAACCTTGGCGGCTTGGTTCGCCTTGTCCTTTTAGTAATGCTGAGCGAACATATACATCCGAGTTTATTCCGTTTGCGATGTGATTTTGCTGTTTTTCTTTTACTTTAGCGATTTTGACAAATTTTTTTATAAATCCTTTTTCTGCTCCATCAACGCTTTCTATCTCATATGCCAAATCTTTTGCTGACCATGGACGTTCAGTTGAGCCAAGATAACTCAGCATTTTACATGTTAATATTCTGTCATTTTCCCAGTGTTCCCATAAAGTATTAACAACAGATGCTAATTCCTCCTTTGGAATATTCGGAAATTCTCCATCTAAACACCAATGAGAAAGCCATAAATCAAAAGGAAGATACTCTGATTCCACCGTAGCTTTTGATTTATGTCCTTTACGAAAATTACATAAAAACTCAATATTGATACGCTCTTTGCGAGATCGCTTAGATTGTACCTCTGTATTACACAAATCATACAAATAGTCACAAACCTCATAACAAACAACTTGTTCCATTGGGGCAATGACAAACGGATAAAATTGACCCATTGAATTAAATGAATTACTAAGTAAAAACCCATCAATTCTTCCATCATCAAAAAAACGAATAAGATATCGATCATGAAAAGCAGGGTTTTTTCCACGAGTTAGATTGATAATCGATAAATTATCATGAAGAATACTTGCATTATCATTCAAAAATTCACGAGTTTGTTTACAAATATCTTTCTTGTTATTGGTATCAGAGTCATTATCTGTAAGGGATGTAATAATGAAAAGTTGCATATCAGTACGTGGAATTCTTGCAAGCAACTTTTGTGCAGAAATAACATCAAAATATGGATCAGCAATTACTGCTTTTTTTACAGACGGTAATTTTATATATTCTCTAATTTTTAAGAAACTATTTATTTCACCATCTTTATGATTGTTAAAAATAAAGGCTCCTTTAGTTTGATTCTGCTGATATCCAAATAATAATGTTCTACTATCTTCTATTGCCTTATCAATAGCATTGTATGTACTACTTTTTATTGTCGTTGTTTTTGTGGCTGTGGATTTAGATACAGTTTCAATTTGAGCTTTTATTGTGTCGCTAAGATTAGAAGCGGATTCAAATAATTTTTTGGACCACGAATCACGAATTTGATAAGTTGGAGAACCAATATTCAGTGTAAAAGATAAGTTCATCATGAGGGTTAAGTCCTTTGAAAATATCAAGTTTCCACTTTTAACTTCCCAAACCTGAACAATCACACGGCTCATTGGTTCATCTGCAAAGAAATCTAATTGTTGTTCACTAATCGGAAATAGTTTTGTTTGGTTTAAAATTGTTCTGCCACGATGTTCGGCTACACAGTTTACAATAAGGTTTTTGGAAAAGAATGTTCTTTTAAGAATAGTTGTTTTCTTCAAACCCCATTCCTCATATATTTCCATATCAAACGCATTTTCATTTGACTGTAAATCATAAACCTCATAATTCCCTATACGCTTTGCGTCTTTATAAAAATCAATGCCACATTCTTCTCGTGCCCATTTCAATAAGTTTTGAATATTTTGATATAATTCCTTTCCATCCGACTCAAATGAAGCTTGTATTTTTTCTAATAATGCATTCTTATCGGTATTCCAATATTCTATAACTCTACAAAATTCAGAAACCGGTCCTGTTGTTTTATTCTTCCCATCATTCGATAAAGCAACGGGACGTTTTAACAATTTTGGCGATTTAAGGTTTTTACCTTTAAGAGTGATAGGAGTAGCGTTAGTTAAATTATGGGCAAAAGTCGCAGCCTCTTTCCAAGACAATACTGCCGAGCAAATACTTTGCTGTTTGGTTTCTGTGCTAGGAAATTCCCATGAATATATAGGTTGTTTTGTCGGAACACAAAACCCATAAAATAGAGTGAAGTCCTTGTTATCATTTGAGAGTACAAGTAATTTAATAAAAAAGTTTAAATCCTCACTATAATTTATAGCTTCAGTAATGTGATTATGCATATCATATCTCCTCTCTTAACAAAATCCGTGCAAGATTTTTTGATTAGTTTAAGATTGAATTGAGCAATTTAGGGTTCCTATTAGTTAGGTATTTGGTAGTACTTATATTTTAACTGATGGTAAGTAATTTAGCTCATCTTTTCCCGAATTTCCTTTTACATCATTATTCGCTTTATCGTTTGAAATATACTCTAAACCCTATTATTGCTAAAATCAAGTTATTTTAACGATATTAGAACCGAAAAGTGCTGAGAAGTCAAACATTTATGATGTGAACTCTTTAACATAATACACTATCTTCTTTCTTCTCCGCACTCTATCCCGCATAATTTTTATTGCTGGTTCTCTAATCTAGGGTTTGTATTTTTTCAAAGGATCTCTTGTTTTAATTCCATGTATTATAAATGCATTGTAGTCCAACATGTTTTTTTTATGTGCGATTTTTGAGATTTTCTATCTTCCTCCCCCGTGCTACCTACCCATTAAAAAACGGCACGGGATGCACCGTATGCTCTTCCTTGGGGTTTATTGATAAGAAATCATCCTTAAGAAGTGCGTTTCCAAGCTGCACAGATTGCATACCGTAGCGCTTGCGTATATTGAAAACCGCGCTTTCAAGCGCTTCTAGTTTAGTGTCAACTGGGGAGAACATGCTTAGCTGCTCGGGGGCATCGTATGGAACTAGGCTGCTTATTTTAACGCCTATTGAGCGCAGAGGGAGGTGTTTTTCAAAGCCCTTTGATATAAACAGCTCCATTGCGCTGTCTATAATATCTCTGCAAAGAGCGGTGTAGCGTGGCAGAGTTTTTTGTGCGCCGCTTATATTTAAGTTTGTATCTCTAACAGATATTGCAATGCATTTGCCTTTAAGGTAAGCTTCACGAACTCTTGTTGATACGGACTGGGCAAGTATAGTAAACACGCATTTTACATCCTCCAAATCCCTCATATCCCTTGGGGTGGTGGTACTGTTGCCTATGCTTTTAACATCCACTTCGTAGCCTGTTTTCATTACGGGGCTTCTGTCAAGCCCGTTTGCGTTGGCATGGTGCATATAGCCAAGCTTACCAAACCAATTTTCAAGGCATTCGGGGGGAGTGCGGGCAACATCGCCTATGGTGCGTATGCCGTATTTATTAAGCTTCTGCTTGGTTTTATTGCCTATAAATATCATATCGTTTGCGGGGAGCGGCCATGCTATGGATTTATAGTTGTCCTCGCTTATAAGCGTAGTGGCGTCCGGTTTTTTATAATCGCTGGCGAGTTTCGCGAACACCTTATTGTAGCTTACCCCCACAGATAGCGTTATGCCAAGCTCCTTTTTTGCTCTCTCGCGCAGGTACAGCGCGGCTTCCTCACCCGTTTTAAGGGTAGTACCTCTTGAGCTTAAATCTATCCAGCACTCGTCAAGCCCGAAGCTTTCAACCACGGGGCTAAGTCCATCGTACATTTCCCTAAGACAGCGGCTTACGGATATATAATGCTTAAAATCAGGCGGAAGTATTGTAAGATTAGGGCAAAGCTTCCTCGCTTGCCATAAGGGCATAGCCGTTTTTACTCCGTAGCTTTTAGCCTCGGTATTGCTTGCTAGTATTATGCCGTGGCGCAACTCCTCGCTTCCGCCAACCGAAACAGGGCTGTGTTTAAGCTCGGGTCGCCTTGCAATTTCGCAGCTTGCATAGAAAGAATTAGCATCAGAGTGCAGTATTGTTCGCATCATTCCACCCCCTATGCGCATTATATATCGAACACAAGTTCTTGTAAAGGGCTTTCTACGGGAACACCTTCCGTGTAATTGTAATTTTTACGAACGCACAATCGGGCTTGCTCTACATATATGCGTGGATTTATATGCAATAATCAATCGGAAATATATTATCTCCATGCATATTTTCAAAATGAAAAATCACCCTATTTGCACAAAACATACAAAAAAGATAAAATATAATAAAGGGGGCATATGTGGAAAAACAGATAGAGCGCAAGGAAAAGAGAGGTAGAAGGCGGCAGAGGCGTAAGCGGTACAGGGTACCTGTTGTGGCTGTGATTGCTGTGTGCTTTGTGCTTATTGCGCTTAGCAGCATGATAAGCCGCAGAATTGACGATAGGATAAAAGAAAAGGAACTGCTGCTATCTGAAACCCGCTACAAGACAGAGATGCAGCAGGTACATCTCCAAAAACTTAAAGATCAGCTTCAAAGAGCTGAAAGCGATGCATATATAGCCAACATAGCTCGCACGGAGTACGGATATATCGCCCCCGGCGAAATACGCTTTGTTATAACAAACCCTTCGGTACTCTGGGGCGAAGAAGGTCCGCCTGAGGAATTTAAAAACAAATGAAAAAGCTCGCAGCAATAATTATAGGCTCAAACTCAACTAGGATGTTGGTTGCGGACATACCTTTATTTTTATACCCCCTTATGGAAAGGTATGAAACCCGCTTACTATCGTCACTGGATAACCAAGGCTATTTAAGCGCAAACGCAATAGATGATATGGCGCAGCTTATACTTAATCTATATAATAAAGCAAAAACGCTTGGAGCGCAGGCAATATGCCTTGCGGCAACAAGCGCGACTAGGGATGCAAAAAACGCTGAGGAGCTTATAAAAGCTATAAATGAAAAAACTGGGCTTTGCCTAAAGACACTTTCAGGCGAGGAGGAGGCAAGGCTTTCATACATAGGCGCGGGCGATGGAAATGAGCCATACGCAATGATAGACATAGGCGGCGGCTCAACTGAGATAGCCTGCGAAAATAAGAGCCTAAGCTTTCAGATGGGCGCGCTGAGGCTGTACAATATGCATGATATTACATCTATTGAAAGCGCAAAAGAAGCAATAGACGCGGCAAAGAGAGTATTTGCAAGCTGCAATAAGTTTAATTTTGATAAATGGTATTTTGTTGGCGGTACTGCAAGCGTAATAGCTAGAATATATATAAAAAGCGATGATTATTCTCTGCTTAAAAGCGATGTAAAAATAAGCATAGATTATGCTAAAGAAGCGCTTAAACAACTTGCAGCCATGCCTAAACATGAGCGCAGCGGCGTTATAGGCGTTCCGCAAGATAGGGTTGATATACTGCCCACAGGAATAGCCGTGCTTATAGCTGCAATGGAGTGCCTTAATATTCCCCATGTATATGCAAGCGATAGGAATAATCTTTTTGGAGCGCTTAAGCAGTATGGAGTCGATTCCGCCATTGTAGAATTTGTAAATATACAATAAATACGGGTTTGGTTTTTGCCCTATTGAATATATTTGAATAAATGAACTTATACTTATCTCAGTTTAAAGCAGCGCATAGATTGTAGCGAATTTTTTGATCTGGCAAAGCTTGGCGAAGGAAACATAGCGGTGCTATAGCGCCTTAGCAAAGCAAAGACAAATCGGAAAAGGCGCACAAGATAAAGCTGATTTAGGCTGAGATGAGTATTAAATAAGGAGCGACAAAAACGCTTCTTATTTCATTTTGGTGCACCAACTTGAAATAAGGGCAGCAAAATGGGCTTGTTATTTCAAGTTAGGTTGATAAGTTGAAATAAGCTTTGCTTAATAGGCTTGTTATTTCAGATTATTTAACATGGAATTATTATATTAACTAAAAATTAGGTATCATAAACCAACGACTATATTGCCAATTCCAGTGTTTGGCTAGTTTTCGTTCCTGTGTTTGGACGGTTTTTGTTCCTGTGTTTGGCATTATAAAATTCAAGTCCATTTAGCGTACCTATAAATATAACAAACTAAGGTAAAATATAATCGACAAAGCCCAATACAGAATAAATCCCTAAAACAAAAAATCTTAAAAATTTTTCAAAAAAACTGTTGACAAGTATATCGAGGCGTGATATACTTCATGTATCGAAGCTCGATGTATCGAGGTGGAGTGCATATAATCGGTCTAAGCTTCACAAATTCCCAAAGACAATGCATATCGGACGGAGTAAATTCAGGCGGTGTATACGGGTAGCGCGCGAAAGGAGGTTTATATGGACGAGAGAATACGAAGGGTATATGTACCAATGACGGAAACAGGGTTCTATATACTGTTTTCCTTGCAGGAGGAAATGCACGGCTATAATATAGGCAAATATGTAAGCGACATAACGGGAAACCAAGTTTCCATAAGCCCGGGAACCATGTACGGAACCCTATCCAAAATGGAAAAAGACGGGCTTATAGACTTTATACGGAACGAGGACAAAAGGAAATTTTACAAAATAAACGACCTTGGCAGAGAGGTTCTGGATATTGAACTAAAAAGGATTGAAAGATTATATAAAAACAGCAAAGGAGAGACAGTGTATGAATAAAACTGTTAAAAAATTCAAGTTTTTCAACATTTTTCAGTATGACCTTGAAGAAGCATATCTAAGAGAAATGTCTCAAAAAGGGCTGCACTTTAAATCCGCCAAATTACCCGGCTTTTACACCTTTGAAGTAGGAGAACCTAAAGACATAGTATACAGGCTAGATTTTATTAGAGAAGATGACAAAGAGGAAGAAGAATATAGAAACACACTTAAACAAAACGGCTGGGAATACATAACTAAATTTGCAGACTTTTCGTACCATATAAAGCCCGCGAAAGATGAAAACATAGAGCTATATTCAAATAGGGAATCCAGATTAGCGCATGTGCTTTCCATGATGGAAAAAAGAAGGCTGCCAATACTGCTAATAAACCTATGCCTTTGGTATAGCGCTTTTTCAAGCTCACCCACAGATTTAACGGATATACTGGCATCCGTTGTATCCGCTATATCCATAGCTGCAGTTATATTCCTGCTTAGGGATTACATGCGCCTTAAAAAAACGCTTTCAAATGCACCGGAAGCACTATAATAAAAGGCAAAGGAGGATAAACACATGGCTAAAACTGTTAGAAAAACTAAGATTTTCACAATTTTTCAGTATGACCTTGAAGAAGAATATCTAAGAGAAATGGCAAACAAAGGGCTGCACCTTAAATCCGTAGGCTTTCCCGGCAGCTACACCTTTGAAGTGGGCGAACCTAAAGATATAGTATACAGGCTGGATTATAAGGGAGAAAAATATAAAAATGATGAAGAATACAAACAAATGCTTAAGGAAAACGGCTGGGAATATTTATTTGAATTTGTTGAGTTTGTGTACTACAGAAAACCCGCAGATGAAGGAAATACGGAGCTGTTTTCAGACAGGGAATCAAGATTAGATTACTTAAAATCCGTAGCCAGAAAAAGAATGCTGCCTCTGCTTTTAATTACAATTTTCTTTTGGATAATGCATTTCTCGTACCCATCTTATACTACCGCGCACTACTTTACTTTCGGCGCTTCGGTTGTGTATCTAATACTTATGTTTGTACTCATAAGAGATTATATTAGGCTTAAAAACAGATTATAGCACAGTAAATCGCATTAAAGGCATTATAAAAGCACAATAATATAGGTTTTTTCCGCTTATTGTGCTTTTTCTATATGTTATCACCTTATATAGGTGTTTCGCATATCCTATGCGATATTTACCTTAATATCCGCTCTATATCAATCCCCAAAATATATCACCAAGAAAAGAATCCTCTAAATATAGAAAATATTATCTTAAACGGGAGCAGGGTCATACGTATTACGAATAACACAGTCCATATTATTATTGGCAGTACAAAAGATACGCCTATTGCCGAAAACACTATGCCTATTATTATGCCAAATATTCCGGGAATAATTTTAAGAAACTGTATAGCTAGGAAAAAGCCTATTATACCCTTTGCAATTTTGGCAAATGTGCTGGAGTTTTGCTTTTCAAAATTCTCCTTGCTGCGCTTAAAGCCCTCTTTTTCTTCCTCCATGAACTCCTTGCGCCTTTTAGCCCTTTCAAGCCTTTCCCTCTCCTTTTTGTAGGCTGCTTCCTCCGCCTGCTCAACATCGCTTGCGTACATGGGCTCCCCTTTGCCGCCATAGCGCTTTGCCATTTCGGCGGGGTTATCCATGCTTAGTATAAGCTCATCCTCTGTAAGCCCTTCACGCAGCCTTTTAAGCTCCATATCATAGTGTAAGTCCTGTATTATCCTCTCCCTCTCTTTTTTGGGGAGATCTCTAAGCTGCCAATCCACCATAGCCAAATATCTTTTAATATTGCTCTGCATAATTCCTGCTCCTCCTTTCGTTTACAGCTTTATAATACAGCAAAGAGCTTAATTACAAATAAATTATGGGTTAGAATTTTTTAATTTATACGGCTATGAACGAAAGGTAAATTGTTTCTTTTATTTTACGCTTCTATTGCAAAACTTTCGATATGTATATATAATAAGCTTGTTTTTATGGGAGGTATTCGATGAGCGAAGATACACGCAGCTTAGTCTATAGATTGTTAAACAATGTACGCAAGGTAATAGTAGGCAAGGACGATGCCATACAGCTTGCGCTTATAGCCCTTCTTTGCAAGGGGCATGTACTTATTGAGGATGTGCCGGGCGTTGGCAAGACTACCCTTGCGGCGGCGCTTGCAAAATCGCTGGATTGCAGCTTTGGCCGTATACAATTTACGCCGGATATTATGCCGTCTGATGTTACAGGCTTTACAATGCTTAACATGAAGACTGGCGTAATGGAGTATAAGCCGGGGGCGGTATTTACCCAGATACTTTTGGCGGACGAAATAAACCGCACTAGCCCAAAAACACAGTCCAGCCTTATGGAAGTAATGGAAGAAGGGCAGGTTACAGTAGACGGCACAACATACAAATTGCCTGAGCCCTTTATGGTGCTTGCAACGCAAAACCCCATAGATTTTGTAGGCACATATCCCCTGCCTGAGGCGCAGATGGACCGCTTTTTCCTTAGAATATCCATAGGTTACCCCAGCATAGAGGAGGAAATAGATGTGCTTGATCGCTACTCGGGTAAGCATTCACCTCTAGATAGCCTTATGCCCGTATGCTCCGCAGCGGAAGTTATCGCCATGCAAAGGCAGGTGGGCGAAGTATATTCGAGCGTTGAAGCTAGGAGCTATGTTGCAAGCATAGTAGCCGCAAGCCGTGAGCACCCAAACCTTACACTCGGCGCTTCCCCAAGGGGCGCTATTGCGCTTCTTCGCGCGGCACAGGCGCTTGCGGTACTTGCCGGCAGGGATTATGTACTCCCCGATGATATACGCTTTATGGCGCCCAGCGTACTTTGCCATCGCTTTATACTAAGCCCAGAAGCGCGGATGAAGGGCATAAGCGCTTCTCAAGTTCTTGGCGAAATACTCGCAAATGTAATGGTACCGGGCAACAAGGCATGACACACCGCCTTGGCGCAGTGCTTTCAGCCGCGCTTTTTAACCTAATATGCGCGCTAAGCCTTGGGGATACTATATTCTACCTATTCTACAGGGCGGCTGCGCTTGTAATATCCTTCTCTGTGCTTTCCGTATTTTTTGTATATTACTATATAGATATAAGCCAGCAGCTAGATAGCTCAAAAAAAGAGAGGGGCGAGAGCGTAAGCCTTACAGTAAATATTAGAATAGGCGGTTTACTGCCCATAGCTCCCCTAGTATTATCTATGGATATGCCAGAGGGTAGGGGCAGCGCAAGTCTAAGCCTATCCCCACGCAAAAGGCACAGCGCACAGCTTACAAGCGAGCTTAGCCATGTAGGCGTTTTTCCGTTTCGTGTAAATTCGGTTACCATAAGCGATATATTCGGCTTAATTAGAATAAACAAAAAGATAAAGGATAGCGAGCTGAATGTAATATCCCTTCCCCGCACATTTGATGTGGAAAACCTAAGCTTCCCCATTATGGACGATGGCAAGGCTATGGCGAATGACTCTGGAGAGGATATTACATCACCTGAAGATACCCGCAGCTACAGAGAGGGCGACCCCTTAAAGCGCATACACTGGAAGCTTACCATGCGCTTTAGAGAGCCTATAGTGCGCCGCTTTGAAGTGCCCGCTCCCCCTGATACGCTTGTACTGCTTGATATAAGCCGCCCCAATTTAAGCGGCAAAGGAGAGGAAGAAGAGCTTCGCCTTAGGGATACTCTTTGCGAAACCGCGCTATCCATCGCGCAAAACCAGCTTAAACAGTCTATGCCCGTGCGCATACCTCTGTATGGCAGCCGCATAGGCGAATTTCATCAGGATAATATGACAAATATCCAGATGCTAAAAGAAGAGCTTGCCGCAGTTAGTTTCAATATGGAAGAACCCTTTGAAAAGATTATAGGCATAGAATTAAGCCGTATGCGAAGGGTTGGCGCTTGTGCTGTAATAAGCACAAATTTAAACGCCCATATAGTTGAGGCTATAAAAAACATACGCAAGCTAAAAGTAAATGTACGCTTTTATTATATAAGCCTAGAGCCTGAAACCGAGCAGAGCATACCATATATATCCAGATTGCAGCGCTATATGGTGGAGGTACGCTATGTTATTCCAAGCTAGTATGCCAAATAGGCTATATATGTTTGCGCTAAGCTGCCTTATAGCAACCGCCATTACGCTGCCAATACTTGGCATCGCATCGCTGCTGCCGCTTGCAGGCTACGCAATAATGCAAATTACGGTGTTTACATTTCTACTCCATGTAGATATACCGCTGCCAAAAGCAATTGGCAATATAATTCGCGGTGTAATTTATGCCATCGCTATTTACCTATTTGGTGGTTTAAATATGACAAATGCCTTTGTCGCAATATTATCTTCCGCCCCTGTAGCGCAAGTAGCTATACTCTATAGCGATGTAACTGTAATGCTGCTGGCGTTTTTACTTTCTATATTTGCAACTCTGCTTGCGGCGGGAGACCCTGCATACAGCCTGCCGCTTATGCTAACGACAATAACCACTATATGGCTGTCAGGCGCTAAAATAGATCTTAAATACTATATTCCCGCGGCTCTTAGCATACCGCTTATGTTTATAATAAATAGACCTATTCAAGAGAGCGCCCCTGCGGCTAAAAAACCCAGAAGCAAAACAAAGCCCATAATACTATTAACAATAGCGCTTATAATAAGCATACTATCCTATATAAGCGCGCCCAAAAACCCTGAAACAGACCCGTATTTTAAACAGAAAGCGGATGAAATAAGGCAGTTTATAAACGATTATTTTTTCTTTACAGATACAAGAAACGCCTTCTCACTTAAAAACGAGGGTTGGCAACCTATGGAGGACGGAGGGCTTGGCGGTATACCCAATCCCCCCGATGTACCCGTGCTTGAGGTATTTGCAGAGGGCAAGGTATATTTAAGGGGCACTATTAAGGACTATTACAGCGGCAGAACTTGGCGGGACACTCTTTCCGACAGGCGCTACGGCTTTAATTCCAGACGCTTTGACGGCCTTAAAAAGAGCCTGATGAACTACGAACTGCCTAAAGAAAATAGGTTTGAAGAACAGACTGTCAAGGTAAATGTACTTAGGGACAGCGCATCTACGCTATTCACCCCCCAGAGGATACGCTCCATACAGCTCGGCACGCATATGGTGCCGTATTTCAACTTGGCGTCAGAGCTTTTTATTACAAGGAATTTAAAGGCGGGCGACAGCTACGAGGTTGTTTACGAAAACTATATAGCTGGAGATAGCTTGCAAGCGCTTTATAATACATTTCCTAAAACGCCTGATGAAGGCTACCTTAGCTTAAACGAAAAATACTATTCACTTCCATCTCACCTAACAAATGGCGGTATAGTGGCACAGCTCGCGCAGCGCTTTGCGGGCGATACTGAAGACCCCTATGAGAAGGCTATCAATATAAAAAACGCCTTGCAAAAGAACTACCGCTATACGCAAAATGTGGTAAAACCCCCAACAGACCAAGATTTTGTGGCGCATTTCCTTTTTGAAACAAAGGAAGGCTACTGCACATATTTCGCCAGCGCAATGGCGGTACTCGCAAGGAGCGTAAACCTGCCCGCCCGCTATGTAGAGGGCTTTATGCTTGAAAATGGCGACGGCACAGCTCAAACACTAACCAGCAAAGACGCGCACGCATGGGCTGAAATATATATACCCAATATAGGCTGGACAGTTTTTGACCCAGCAACAGATGGCAGTGATTCAAGCTATGATAACGACAGCAGCGGTGGCGGAGCGGATACCCCACCCTCACCATCGCCTGAACCCAGCGATGAGCAGGAAAACCCATCACCAGAGCCACCAGAGGGCAGCACTCCATCTCCTGAGCCTTCGCCCGTACCAAGCGAAGCGCCAGAAGATGGCGAGCCGGCAAGTGAAAAAGGCGGAATAAAATGGCTGTTGTGGCTTTTACTGCTGCTACTGCTTATAGCGCTTAAAATATATTTAAGCAGCCCATCTTTCCAAGTTAAAAGGGCTAAGACTGATAGGCGCAAGCTTAACATATACTGGCGAGCATATTTACAGTTAATGCAAATTAAAAACGCCCCAATGCAGGGAAGCGAAACAATAATAGCATACGCAAACAGGCTGGAAAACGAAAGGCTGATTGACATAGCAAAAGCAATAAGCGAAGCTATATACTCTGAAAAAGCGCCAATAGGCGGGCTGCTTAACACCACAATATCCCTATATAGGGATACATATAAAGGGCTTAATGTGTTGCAGTATGTAAAGCTTTTCGCAAAAAGGCTTGTGTGGCTGCCGGTTAGGGGTAACAAATAATAAAGGATAAAACCCACAATCAATAATAATAAACACCCAATTCCATCCGACGATTCCGACGCAAAACCGACGTAAAAATTTGCGTCGGTTTTGCGTCGGTTTTGTGGTATAATATATTCGAGGTGAAAGAGATGAAAGAAAGTAAAACCTTGGAACTTAAAGAGATAGTTAGTAACACATTTCTAAAAACAGTATCTGCTTATGCAAATTTCAACACCGGAAAAATTGTCTTCGGCATAAAAGACTCTGGCGAAATTGTAGGGATAGAAAAACCTGAAACCGCCTGTCTTGATATAGAAAACAAAATTAATGATTCCATCAAACCGAAACCTGATTTTACTCTCAATATCGATAAAAAAACCGGGGTAATAACTTTACTTGTAAAGGAAGGCATGTTTAAGCCTTATCTATATAAAGGAAAGGCTTACAGAAGAAGCGATACATCAACCGTTGAAGTTGACCAAATTGAACTTAAACGATTGATTTTATTAGGTGAAAATTTATATTTTGAAGAGCTGCCTATAGACGATGAAGATTTAAGCTTTAATTATTTATTTAAAGAGCTTGAAGAAAAACTTTCCATAAAAGATTGCACAAAAGATGTGCTTAAAACCTTGGGGCTTATAAGCAATGATAATAAATACAACAACGCAGCCGCACTGCTATCGGATAAAAACAAATTCCCCGGGATTGATATTATTAAATTCGGCGCCACAATAAACGACATATTATACAGAAGCACCATATCTAATGTATCTGTTTTAGAGCAGCTAAACGATGCGGAAAAAGTATTTAGGAATTATTATTTAGTAGAAGAAATAAAAGGCATGAAGAGGGAAAAAAAGTTTTTGATACCTCTAGAAGCTTTCAGGGAAACCGTCGCAAATGCCTTGGTACACAGAACTTGGGATGTTATTTCAAATATAAGAATTGCAATGTACGACGATAGAATCGAGGTATACTCACCGGGTGGCTTGCCTGCGGGTCTAAGCAAGGAAGAATATTTGAACGGCTTTATATCTACTTTAAGAAATCCGATAATAGCAAATGTTTTCTTTAGACTAGGCATTATTGAAAAGTTCGGCACAGGCATTTTGAGAATAAAAGAATCTTACAGGGAAATAACGCATAAACCTATATTTGAAGTTCAAGAAAACAGCGTTATTACTATTTTACCCTCTGTTACAAAGCGCCCCATATTAACTGTTGATGAGCAAGAAGTATTAAATCATTTAAGCAGCGGTATGATACTTGCAAGCAGCGAATTGTCAACATATACAGGCTTTGGCAAGGATAAAGTTGTTAATTTGCTTAATAATCTTATAGAAAAACAATATGTGGAGAAATTAGGCGCAGGTAGAGGTACAAAATATAAATCAATTTAAAACAATATACACAAATATCACTTGGGGCAAAGCCTCATTATAATCCACAGGAGCGACATGTACATTTTGAAGAGAAAATTACCCACCACAACCGACGATTCCGACGCAAAACCGACGCAAAAATTTACGTCGGCTTTTCTTCTGTTATGTCGGACGATCTGGGAATATTGCGTAGCAATACATACCTTCATTTTCCAAGTGTGTGACAGCCAAAGGTTGCGCAAAAAAACGGCTCCAGAGGAGCAAAGCTCCCTTTGCAATCATATTGCACAGCTTTGCCGGTTGAGGCGTTACGCTATTTGCAAACATGCCTACTCCCTAACAACCCAACCATTGTCTACCCAGTGCTGTAAGTCGACACTAAGTTTTGCGCCTGCGGGAGTCTTTTTAGACAGCTGCTTTTGAAGCATTTTACACATACTGAAGTAAAATTTAGTTGTAAATGTCTGTTTTGAAGGGGTTAGATTGTGGAATCGTCTTGCAAATGCGCGCATTTTATTTTCAAAGCCTTGCCTTCTCTTTTCTGAAATCTCGTCCCAAATTACGCCTTCCATCATGCCAAAGCCTATTTTTTCAACCCTAGGTACGCCAAGCCAGTTAAGGCTGGTTTTAACATCTTTTTGAGCAGCTCCGTTGGGCGCGCCTATGCTCTGGGTAATAATAACACCGGTTTTGTTGAACATTTTAGGCTCAGGTCTATGTGCAAACCAGTGTACGCCAAGGTGGTCTAAAAAGCTCTTTACATGCCCCGGCGCTCTTAGTACATATACAGGGTAGGCGAATACTATTAAATCCGCCTCTAGCATTGCCTGCCATATAGGGTTTACCTTATCATAATGCGGACACAGCGTTTCGCTCTCCATAAAACAACGCTTACAGCCTGTGCAGTAAGCGGGAGCATCTTTTGGAAAATAAAATTCAATAAGATTGTCGGGTTTTAATTCGTCCAAAAATATTTCTTTTAGGTAGTATGTACAGCCTTTTTGCTGCGTTCCGTTTATTACAAGGCATTTCATATTATCACTCTCCCGTATTTATACTATGTTGCCTTTAACCCAGCGTTTTCTTGTGCGTCTTTTCCACTTTGGCTTTGCCTTGCTCAGTCAGCATAGGGTCCACTATGCCTCCTTTACAATGCTTAGCCAAACCGAAAAAACCGCTACAATAAAATCGCTGTTCTAAAAACAACATAGTATAAGCAGTTAAAACATATCGGCTATTTCCATACCGCAATCAAGTATAAGGCGAAGCGAATCCAGCCTTATTTGTGATGTATGGGGCACAAAGCCACTCCACACATCCTTGTATAGGAAATCTATAAAGTAGTGCGCTTGGGCGAACTCAACCCCGCGCCTTTGGGCAATGGCGCAAAGCGCAGCGCATTCCATATCAACGGCGACAGCGCCCTGAGAAAGCCTTCTTTTTACCCTTGATGGAGTTTCCCTGTAGAATGCGTCGGTTGTCCATACCCTGCCCATATCGAAGGCTATATTGCGCCTTTCAAGGCAGCCTGCAAGCTGCCCTGTAAGCAGGGGTGATGTATAAGCCTGCTCGCCTGCGGGCAGGTAGTGATAGCTCGTTCCCTCATCGCGTATGGCATCGGTTACTATAAGATATTTATCAGGGCTAAAATTGCGGTCTATAAGCCCGGCGCCGCCCATACATAAAAAGCGGGTAACACCGAGTGAAATAAGTTCCTCCATTATGGCGGCGCAGCTTGGAGCGCCCGCCGGCATATTGGCTAGTATTATCCTATCCATGTATATATACTGCATTATTTCCGCCGCCCCTGCTGAAAAGCAGTAGAGCGGCGTAAGTTTTTCGAATATATCTTTTTCATCTTCTACCTCTGGGTAGAAGGTCATAACACAGGTGTCTATGCCGTTAAGGTCGCAAAGCAGCTCGCTTGTTAGCGAAGGACTTATAAGCGAATGTTCGTTATCAAACTCTGTTATAGGGTATTTGGGCATTTAAGCCTGTTTAGCGCCGCAGTGCGGGCAGAAGTTTGCACCGGCTTTTATTTCCCTACCGCAGGCGCTGCAGCTTGCGGCTTTTTGCGGTTTTCCGCATACGGGGCAGAAATTGCTGCCCACTGGAATAGAAGCATTACAACTTACGCAGTTTACCTTTTGAGGTTCTGCCTGAGCGGGCTTTGCCGCGCCCTGCATTGCGCCTGCCATTGCCATGGCTGCCGCCATGCCCGTGCCAACGCCAGCCATGGAATTATCATGCCCAGCGCTTTCCCTTATGGCTTCAGCAGTTTGGAAGCGGGTATAACTGTCTATATCGCCAACTACGCCCATGCTTGTGCGCCTGTCCATAGCCTTTTCAACTTCTTCGGGAAGGCTTATGTTCTCTATTACAAAGCTTTCTATTTTAAGGCCGATATTAAGAAATTCTGATGAAAGCTTTTCAAGCATAAGGCGGGATAGTTCGCCGTAGTTTGCAGCAAGGTCTAGCGCGGGTATGCCGCTTTGCGCCAAAGTATCGCTGAGGCTTGAAACTATAGTGCGCTTAACCTGCCCTTCAACGCCTTCAACGGTGAAGTACGCAGAAGTGCCGAATACCTCTTTAAGGAAGGCGACGGGGTCTACCACTCTAAATGAGTATATGCCGAAAGCGCGCAGGCGAATCATGCCAAAATCCCTATCGCGCATCATAACGGGGTTTGATGTTCCCCATTTAAGGTCTAAAAATTGTTTGGTATTTACGAAATATACTTCGCTTTTAAAGGGAGAGTTAAAGCCGTATTTCCAGCTCTTAAGCGCTGTAAGCACAGGCAGGTTTTGAGTGCTTAATTCGTACCTGCCGGGCTTAAATACATCTGCAATCTGCCCTTCGTTTACGAATACTGCCACTTGGCTTTCGCGCACTGTGAGCTGCGCGCCCATGTTGATTTCCTTGCCGCCATCATCAAAGCGGTATACCATGGTGTTGCTTGAGGAATCTGTCCATTCGATTACCTCTATGAACTGACCTTTGATAAAGTTAAATAAGCTCATAATAACGCTCCTTTATTGTTTGTTTACTAAATCCATAATACTGTTAAGCTCGGTTACGCTTTCAAGGTTTAAAACAAGGTCAAGATAGTCATTAATATCTTCAATTACGCTGCTAACCCTAGCCATTACCTTATCTTTGATTGCATCCTCAGAAAGCTCGGTATTAAAGTCCGGGCAGGCGAACACCCTTACATGCCTTGGGGATAACACAACTACATCGTAGTACACATCGCCCAAATATTTGCCGAAAAAGTTATTCCTTAAGGAATTTTGCAACCTTTCAGCGCCGTAGTGCCAACGGTCGCTAAGGTAGATTTCGCCTTGGGGCATATCAAAGTCAAACAGGTAACAACGCATGGTTAATGAGGCGTTCGCCCTTACCAGCTTTACCCTTGCTACAAGTTCTTCATCGGTGGTTATGCCGCCTTTTAGAAGCTGGCTCATAAGCTCATCCCTGAGCATTTGGAACACAAACGCCTCGTCATAGGTGGAATCGCCATCATCCCTGTGCATTTGGTCTAAAAAATGGCGTACGCGATTAAGCTCACCAACAAGCGCTTCGCCCCTATGATGGGTTTGGAATATAGGAAGGCTGGGGTGCTCATCTATATATTTTTGTACAGGGCTCGCATCCGTATATTTTAGTGAATAACCAAGAGCGTCGACTACATTTTTATTCATAAAATTAAGCGCTTCTTTAACATCGCTTATTATGGTTATAGGGCGGAACATAAGTTGACCCCAATTATCTATCTCGTCAAACGCCTGGCGTATGTCATCTCTATCGGTGATGAGCAGCAGCTTGTACAAAATCCTAGCCTCCTTGGTATTAATAAGTTCATTATATACGAATAAGCGCTTTGTTGCAACGACTAAAGCCTACTATTTTATTAAGAGAATCGCTCAAAATATCGCTTTGCGGTAAATATATCGCTGAAAACCTGCTCCTTCATAGCCTCAGCGCTTGGGAAAAGTTTTTCTTCCCTTAGATATTTTATAAGCTGTATTTCTACCTCTTCCCCGTATAAATCGCCATCAAAATCGAATAGATGTATCTCTATGGTTTTATGTCCGCTTGGGAGTGTGGGCTGTTTCCCCGCATTTGCTATGCCGTTTATTATTGCGCCGTTTTCAGTTAAAAGCCTTGCTATATAAACGCCATTCGCAAGCCCTATATCATCATGAGGGTATTGTATATTGGCAGTCGGGAAGCCTAATTTGCGCCCCATTTTTTTGCCCTGTATTACTGTACCTTTTATGCATATAGGCAGGTGAATTATTTTACCTTTGTAGTATTGATTAAGCCCTGGGATTAGATCGTATTCCGTGCCGTTTATGTTAGCATATAGCTTTTTATCATCGCTAAAACATATGTTTGTCATATAAGGGTATTTTTGAATTTCAACATGCAAGCCATGCACATACAGCGCCGCGCATATATAAAGCACGTTTTCTAGTGTGGCAGAGTCTATATATAGCTTATCATTTGAAACATAAATCCCAGCATATTTTTGCATAATATACTGCCATACATCGCTATTATTTTCAGCCATAAAGCTTTTATATATGTGCGGGAAATGCATGGTTATTTTGCTGTAGTATTCGTTTAGCATAGGGGCATAATACTCTGATGGATTGCCATTAACATCTATGCCCTTGTTTTTATAATAATCGCTCCATGTTTTGGCGTTTTCTGATAGATACTGAGCATATCTAATATTTAACTTGTTGTTTTCTTTACGGGGTATGCTATCAGTTATGTCTATACCTAAAAGGCTATCAACAAAATTAATAGATGATACCTTTTCTACTGTAAGTATATTGCCCTCATTCAAAAATATGCCAGCATTTATAGCTATATGGCTTTCGCTCTCTTCTTTTTTAATTTCGGGGTATATTTCATTTCCATTTAAATATATGCGTATTTTAGAACTTATGCATATACCACCATCATTACAATCATTTGCATACATATGTATTGTTTCATCAGCAAAGCTTATTGTTTGTATATTTAGTGCATGTATATTGTTTTCAATATGCGCTGCATATATGCCGGAAACAAAATCAATTTCAGCTCCGCCATCAAGCGCTTCAACGCTCACAAGCGATGCTATTATATTATCATCAGTTACTATGCGCTTATAATTAAAGCCAAGTTTACACCTTTCGTTACGGTATATAAAGCGCCTTTCAAGCTCCCCATTTTTAATATTTAATTTTCTTGTATATTCTTCAGCGTTTTCTACATGCATAGCTGAGCCATTTATATTAAACTTAATATTGCTTACATCAGGCAAAGCATAGGGAGTATAAGTATCTAAACTTTTATCATAATATGAATATCCGCGCATATACATGCCTTTTGGGGCTAAAACACCTTCCTCTTCAAGCGAAGCAGCAAGGTATAAATCGCCATTGCCTTGGCTGAATAATTTAGCAAATATATCACTATGCTCAGGGTGAAAACCTATCTGTGCAAAGCCGTAGCCCTCTTCACCTATACCATAACAAAAAGCCATGTAAGCCCCCTTTAATATATACCATACTATAACACGCCAAGCGCAAAAATAAAACGCCATTTCCCGACTTTAACACCTAAATTAATAAAAAACCTATAATAACATTGATATTTCAACGCTATATAGGCTTCTTATTTTTTTCAGGTAGTATATCTAAAGTTTAATTTGGGTTTCTCTTCCTACGCTTGGAATGTCTTTTAACTTTAGAGCCTTTAATATTAATTCGAAATTTTCATCGGATTCATTTTTCAAGTAATAGTTTGTATTCTCATTACTAATCATGCTAAGCTTGGCTGATTTTATACTCTCTTGTATCTCTTGTGTGGAAAGGTTAATATTTTCCTTTTTTAATAAATATTCTAATAGTCTTTGTATGGTTAAACTTAAAAAACAAAGCACTATATGCCCTTCTATGGAGCTTTCTGTCCATACATACATCGGTCTTGCTTCAAGATTACTCTTTAGAACTCGGAAGCTTTCTTCTATCTTCCATAGACCCTTGTAGGCTCTTAAAATATCATTAGATTCAATGTTAGAATCCGAACATACAATTCCATAGAAACCGTCATACAGCCCGTCATCTTCAATCTTTTCAGTGTTTAATTCAAAGTCAATATCATCTAGGGATAACTGTATGTATTTCTTACCTCCCTTCTTCAGTTCGGATTTCATTCGGCTTTTTGATTCTGAAAGTTTTACTGCTTTTTCTAGCAATCTCATTCTATCCGATTTATCTTTTTCAGCTCTTTTTGCAGAATAAGTCAGAATAAAACGGTCTGTAAATTCTTCTTTAACTCCATCTAAGTCTACAAGTTGTAATAAAGTTGTTTCTTTAATGGAAAGGTCATCGTTAAGCTTTGTATAGGTAGACTTGTCTATTACCATGTTCTTGACTTCTTTTGTTGCCGTTCTAATTTTATAAGCCATAATATAGTCATAACCATGCTTTCTTAGGATTGCTAAGTTTCTCTTTGAATTAAGACCCCTATCTGCCACGAGAATCATTCTTTTTACATTAAAGTCTTTCTTTAATTTCTCCAGTATCGGCTCAAGCGTTCTAAAGTCGCCGGTATTACCGGGGAATAAATCATAATATACAGGTATGCCGTTTGTATCAATTAAGAGACCAAGAACGACTTGAACAGTGTTCACTTTGTTGTCTTTTGAATAGCCGAATCTTTTAAGAGCAGACTGTTCAACGGATTCAAAGTATATAGTGGTTACATCATAAAAGCAGACTGTTAGATTCCTATATGTCATGTCTGAAATTTTCTTGTGCAAGAACTTCAGTAGATTTTCTTTTTGATGAAAGAAAAAATCTAAAGCCCTGTACATTTGGTGTAGCTCTACTTCTTTTATGCCGAATAGTTTATCTTGATTTTCATAAGCTCTTAACTTTGAGGAAGGTTGTAAAAGCCTTAGGATTGAAAGATTAAAAGCGACTTCCTTGGTAGGAAAATCAATTTTCGTTTCTGCTTTTTGACGATAATCAAAGAAGTAGTCAAGATTTAACTCTTTCCACAGCTTCCTATAAACAAGATATCCATAATTTTGAAGCTTTGCTGATTGTGCAGCCTTAGTATCCAATATTTCCGTGAGATAATTTCGAACTTCTTGTCTTTGTATATTCGCCTGACTATCTCTTCCGTCTTGTAATTCTTTTTTTAATTTTTCAATAATATTAGGGTCTTCTTTTTCTAAAACATCTTTTCGTCCCAGATTTTTAATTGTTTTAGTTTTCGGCTTTTTTGTAACAGGATCTCTGTATGATTCGACTATACGAACATATTTAGTTCCACGAGAATTGTATATTTGAACACTAGCCATGATAGAATAATTTCCTTTCAACGATATATATCTATTATACCACAGATACGACAGATATACAATGCCAAATTAAACAAAACCCGTGAAAGTATTGAAATTAATAACATTCACGGGTGTTTATTTGTTGGTAAGTGTTAAAGTCAGGAAAAAGCCATGTAAGCCCCCTTTAATATATATCATACTATAACACGCCAAGCGCAAAAATAAAACGCCATTTTTTGCGCAGAATACACAAAAACCGGTTGAAGCATTGGTTTCAACCGGCAAATTAATTTATTTTCGCACTATTCCTTAGGCAGTTTATACTCTTTCATAAGCTCTTTTACCTTATCTTTATAAGAGCTGTCTTTTTCTTTAACATCTGTCAGGTATCCATGGGAATCGAAGGAACCGGTGTGAACTTCAATCATGGTATTGGCAATGTTGGAACAGTGGTCGCTCACACGCTCCATAGCATTTGAAAGGTCGGTAAGCATAACCCCCGCCTCAGCTGAACACTCGCCATCTTTCACCCTGCTTATATGGCGCAGGCGCACGGCGCTGTTTAGGCGGTCTACAACTTCTTCTAAAGGCTCAATAAGGCGAGCTAGCTCTATATCCTCATTGCGGTAAGCAATTAGCGTTCTGTCAAGCACATCGTTTACAGCCCTTGAATATACCGAAAGCTCATTGAGTGCTTTTTGGCTAAAATTAAGAGGGTCTTCTTCTACACGCCGCGCTTCAATAGCAATATCGAGGGAATGGTCGGAAATACGCTCAATATCTACTATGCTGCTCATCATCACATTAAGCAGACGGTTGTCCCCCTCATTGATGTTTTTTTGACTGATTTTAAACAGGTAGTCGCCCATCTTATCTTGATATTGGTCTACAACACCTTCAAGATATTTAACCCGCTCAAAATCCTTATCATTATAATTATGGATTAGCTCAAGGGCAAGCCTCACTCCTTCCTGCGTCCTTTCCATCATACGAACGCTTACATCAAAAGCCGACCGCAATGCCATTCCGGGGGTTTCAAGCAAGCGATCTTCCAGCAGACGGAATTCCTCGCTCCTTTCTTCCTTTTCCTTTTCGCTTTCGGGAATAATTATATAGGTTAGCTTAACCAATCCATTTGCGAAGTTTGAAAGTATTAGAGTGCTAAGCACATTAAAAGCCGTATGTGTAATGGCGATTAAAAAGGGCGTCGCTTCCATATCCATTAAAGGAATATGAACAAAAAAATTAATTATATAAAACGCGCTCATAAGCACAATACTGCCTATGGTATTAAATAGAATGTGTATAGTAGAAGCTCTTTTGGCGTTTCGATTTGCGCCAAGGGCAGCGAGCAATGCAGTAATACAGGTGCCAATATTTTGCCCCATAAGTATGGGAAGGGCGGCGCTGTACGGCACAATACCCGTAACCGACAGAGCCTGCAAAATACCTATAGCAGCAGATGAGGACTGAATAATCATAGTGAGCACAGCGCCTACCAACATGCCTAATATGGGGTTAGAAAAGCGGATAAACAGCAGTTGGAAGCTCTCCATTGCTGCTAAAGGCTTCATAGCATCCGACATATTGTTCATGCCGAAAATAAGAATTGCAAAACCAATCAAAATTTTACCTGTCGTACGGCGGTTTTCCCGCTTGCTTATCATTATCATAAGCACGCCTACCATGGCTAGGACGGGTGAAAAGTTGGTGGGGTTCAATAATTTAACAAACAAGTTGTCGCTTGTGGTTCCCGTCATGGATAGCAGCCAAGCCGTTATTGTGGTGCCCACATTTGAGCCCATAATAACGCCTGTTGCCCCAAAGAGCCTCATAATACCGGAGTTTACAAGCGACACTACCAAGGTAGTTGTTGCCGATGAGGACTGAATAACCGCTGTGACACCGGCTCCCAGCAATATGCCTTTCCAAAGGTTATCGGTAAGGCTTTCTAAAATACTTTGCAAGCGCCTGCCGCTAATAAGCTGCAGGCTGTTGCCCATCAAATCCATACCATACAGGAAAAAAGCCAGGCCGCCAATTAGCTGCAGTCCGTGAAAAATAGTCATTTTCGTCTCCTTTGCTCGGTATTAACCCCGTTTATTTACAGGGCTGCGCATATTATTGATAATTGCCACGAAAAACAATATAGAGTATATTATAAATGAAAAACCAAATAATTTCCATATCATTTTTGATTATTTGGCTTCCCTACCGTACAAAATACGCAAAACACCGTTTTCAGCCTTGACTAAAACAGAAAATAATGTTATTCTATCACCTGCCGCATTTAATCGGTGGCATTTAGGTAAGACCCATTAGCTCAGTCGGCAGAGCACTTGACTTTTAATCAAGGTGTCCCGCGTTCGAGTCGCGGATGGGTCACCATCCCTTGTGGGATACGCATATGGTGTAAGGAGTAAAGTCCGTCAACAAGCACTCCTTTGGTAATGCGGACGTGGCGGAATCGGCAGACGCGCTAGACTTAGGATCTAGTGCCTAACGGCTTAAGAGTTCAAATCTCTTCGTCCGCACCACTATATTTTGCGGTAGTAGCTCAGTTGGTAGAGCGCCACCTTGCCAAGGTGGAGGTCGCGAGTTCGAGCCCCGTCTACCGCTCCATTTTTTTAAGCGGGTGTAGCTCAATGGTAGAGCTCCAGCCTTCCAAGCTGGCTACGTGGGTTCGATTCCCATCACCCGCTCCATTTTATGAGTGGGAGATATTATACTTAAAAACGCCATGCAAAAGCGGGCGTTTGTTATTTTGGGTTGAATATGCGCTGATAAGTACTATATGTGCAACACTGCATGTTAGCCTACAATACATTTATGACACGAGAAAGGAAAAACGAGAGACCCTTTGGTATAATATAAACAACAACTATTTAAAGAAAGGATCTCTCAATGGC
>JGI24707J26582_10000784_pt1 | contig 25316 bp, 24 predicted proteins | sample BioPla1DNA1_FD_26582 | JGI IMG/M metagenome (IMG submission 26582)
TACGCAAGCCGATAAGCCCGGAGATAATAAACTCAATACTCACCTGCGTCCTGTCTGAAAAAATGTAATTATAAAACAAACTCATTCCCTCCCCGACAATAAGTTTATTTTACTTTGGAACAAGTTTATTTGCAGGGGAAAGAGTTTATTTGATGGTTACAGAAACGCTAAGTTCAGGCCTGTCCCTGGTATTCCTTCACCATCAGCGCCCTGATGTAGCCTCTGTCATTGGTGGTGGATTCGATATAGAAGCCCCTGCCGTAGTAAAACCTGATCAGGTCCCTGTTTTTGGACGCCGTATGGAGTTTTACACACTTTATGCCTTTTTCGATGAGCATTTTGTCAATGAGACTCATCAAGGCCATGCCGACGCCGATGTTGTTNTAGGCAGGTCTTACACCGAATCTGCTGAGATAAGCGGTATTGTCGGGCAATATGGCCACTCTTGCGCTGCCTACGGCAATACCGTCGATAAGCGCGATGAAGACTTCCTTTGTCCTGATATCGTCTATGATATCATCCAGTGTTTCCGTCAGGGCATCCAAAGGTTCCTTTACATCTGTGTCCTTCATATATTTCTTAAAGGAGTCCTGCATGATCTCATATATGGCAGGAGCATCGGATTCCACAGCCTTGCGGATCATAAAAGTATAGTTGAACATGTTAAAAACCTGCCTTTGCCCAAACTGTCAGCCCATCAGCGTTACCATGATGGCCTTCTGCATNTGCAGCCTGTTTTCCGCCTCTTCAAAAACATCCGAATTCGGCCCGTCTATGATATCTTCTGTGACCTCGTAGCCTCTGTATGCGGGCAGGCAGTGCAGGAACATTGCGTCTTCCTTTGCCAGTGAAAACAGCTTGCTGTTGACCTGGTAGGGCATGAATATTTTGAGACGCAATTCCTTCTCAGCTTCCTGTCCCATGCTGATCCATGTGTCGGTGTAAACGACATCTGCATCCTTCATCGCCTCTTCCGGATCTTCAGTCAGCACCACCTTGCTGCCTGACTTTCTGGCGTGATGTTTTGCCTGCTCGATTATGGTGGCGTTACATTCGTATCCGGCGGGAGAAGCCACACAGATATCCATTCCTGTAATTGCGCAGCCCTGCAGCAGAGAATTGGCCACATTGTTACCGTCGCCCACATATGCAAGCTTCAGCCCTTTTAGTTTACCCTTCTTCTCGTATACAGTAAAGAGGTCTGAAAGTATCTGACAGGGGTGCATCAGGTCCGTGAGGCCGTTTATGACCGGGATCGTCCCGAATCTTGCCAGATCCAGCACATCGTCCTGCTTGAAGGTCCTGATCATGATGCCGTCGATATAGTGGGAGAGGACCTTTGCCGTATCGTGTATCGTTTCGCCCCGGCCCAGCTGGATGTCGCTGGAGCTCAGAAAAATGGGATAGCCGCCCAACTGGTACATGCCGACTTCAAATGACACTCTCGTTCTGGTCGAGGATTTGGAGAATATCATACCAAGCGTCTTGCCTTTGAGCAGGTGGTGTGTGATCCCTGCCTTAAGCTCTTTTTTAAGTTTTGCCGCCAGTGTGAACAGGCTTTCGATCTCCTCAACGGTCAGATCGTTAAGGTCGATAAGATGTTTCATTGTTACAGCTCCTTCATTATTCTTTTTCCGGCCGTCTATACAGAAAGATTTCGGCCATCTATACTGAAAAACATCTGCTCCGGCCGTATTTATCGGATCCGGTCAGACCGCTGAATGCCGTATCAAATCATTTCCGGCCATTATATCTCGAGTATTCATCCAGTGCATAGACGCCGGGCTCATTGCATTCCGCCAGGTGCTCCAGCACATCGAGTATAGCATTGGCTGTGTCCAGCGATGTGAGGCACGGAGTATTGTATTCCATGGAGGTNCTCCTGATTGNGAAGCCCAGTTTTCCGGGCACGCCTGCCTTCGCATATGTGCTTATGACCAGCGATACCTTGTCTGTTTTGATATAATCGAGGACTCTGTCTTCAGGTACCAGTTCCACTTCCAGACCCGCATCCGAAAGCCAGCCGTAATCATCCTCCACTGCCAGCAGTCTGAAGCCAAGCCTGTCAAGTTTTTTCGAGATGATGACGCAGTCCTCCTTATCCCACTCGCCTGTTGCCATCAGTACGCTGCCGCCCCTGGGGATGGACAGACCTGAGGCGATCAGTGCTTTGTAAAGTGCGATGCGATAATCCCTGTCCACGCCCATCACTTCTCCTGTGGACTTCATCTCCGGACTCAGGAAAGTATCGACTGTCGACAGCTTCGCGAATGAGAAGACCGGAGCCTTGACCGCCGAAAAAGCGGACTCCTCTGCCAGACCCGGCTCATATCCGAGGCTGCGCAGTGTGCTGCCCATTATGAGCTTTGTGGCGACATTTACCATCGGGATGCCCGTGATCTTGCTCATTATCGGGATAGTCCTGCTGGCACGCGGGTTGACTTCGATTACATAGACCCTGCCATCGCCATCGATGACGAACTGTATATTGAACAGGCCGACGATCTTCAATGCCCTGGCGAGTCTTATCGAATAATCCGCTATCACTTCCTTTGTTTCCCGGGAGAGCGTATGCGGGGGATATATGGCGATACTGTCACCCGAGTGTACTCCTGCCCTTTCAACATGCTGGAATATCCCCGGGATCAGTACGTCTTCTCCGTCACAGATGCCGTCCACTTCTGCTTCGATACCATTTATATATTTGTCGATAAGCACCGGATGCTCTGCGGACACATCCACCGCCATCTTCATGTACTCCTCCAGTGCCCTGTCGTTGTATACTATCTCCATGGCCCTTCCGCCCAGCACATAGGAGGGCCTTACCAGCACAGGATAGCCGATCCTGTTGGCTATCGTCTTTGCCTCTCCAAAGGAATGGGCGGTACTTCCCTCTGGTATGGGTATACCGAGCTCCTCAAGCAGCCTGAGGAATTTGTCCCGGTCTTCGGCAATGTCGATGCTTTCCACCGAGGTACCCAGTATCTCTACGCCTTCCTTGTGGAGCGTGCCTGCCAGGTTTATGGCAGTCTGGCCGCCAAACTGGACTATTATGCCCTCGGGTTTTTCCTTGTTGACGATATCCAGTACGCATTCCTTTGTCAGCGGCTCGAAATACAGCTTGTCGGAGGTGTCGAAATCGGTGCTGACAGTTTCCGGGTTGTTGTTTATTATGATGGACTCCAGGCCCAGTTCCCTCAGCGTCCTGACACAGTGCACGCTGCAATAGTCGAATTCTATGCCCTGGCCTATCCGGATGGGTCCCGAGCCTATGACGAGGACCTTCTTCCTGTCGGATACGACGACATCGTCTTGTTCCTCATAGGTGGAATAATAATATGGGGTGCGAGCCTCGAATTCGCCGGCGCAGGTGTCCACGAGCTTGTAGACAGGCTTGACCGGATATTTTTCCCTCAGCTCCAGAATAGTATCCAGCGACACATTGACCAGATTGGCTATATAAGAGTCACCGAAACCGATCTTTTTGGCCCGTATGTAAAGGTCGTAATCCAGCCATGCGATCCCTGCATTCTTCACATCTTCAGCCACCTGTACGATGTTTTGCAGCTTGCTGATGAAGAATTTGTCCACCTTTGTTATCTCAACGATTTTGTCCACCGGGATACCCTTCTGCAGTGCCTTGAAAATAGCGAATATCCGCTCGTCTCTTGGTGACGCCAGCACTTCAAGGAGCTCATCGGCAGTATAATTGTCGAACAACTCAAGTCCTAACTGGTAGTTGAGCTTTATATCGAGCGAGTCTATGGCTTTCAGCAGCGATTCCTCGAATGTCCTTCCTATTGCCATGACTTCGCCGGTGGCCTTCATCTGTGTACCCAGGGAGCGGTCTGCCGACGAAAATTTGTCGAAGGGCCAGCGGGGCACTTTGGTAACGACGTAATCTATCGTGGGTTCAAAGCATGCATATGTGTTTTTGGTCACCGGGTTCCTGATCTCGTCCAGGTTCATCCCAATGGCGATCTTGGATGCGACACGGGCGATGGGATAGCCGGTGGCCTTGGATGCCAGCGCGCTGGAGCGGCTGACCCTGGGATTGACCTCTATGACCACATAGTCGAAGCTCTTCGGGTCAAGTGCAAACTGGATATTACAGCCGCCTTTTATATCAAGTGCACGGATTATCTTTACCGAGGCATTGCGCAGCATCTGGTACTCCTTGCTGGAAAGTGTCTGGCAGGGGGCCACGACGATGCTGTCGCCGGTGTGCACTCCCACGGGATCGAGATTTTCCATGCTGCATATGATGATGCAGTTGTCGGCACCGTCCCGCATGACTTCGAATTCGATTTCTTTCCAGCCGGCAACGCTCTGCTCGAGAAGGACCTGGTTTATCATGCTGAGCTTGAGCCCTTTTCCGCAGATGTATCTGAAATCATCCATGTTTTCCGCTATGCCGCCGCCGGTGCCGCCCAGGGTGTAAGCCGGTCTTATTATGATGGGGAAGCCGACCTCTTCAGCGAATGCAACTGCGTCATCCAGGTTTGTGACTATGGTGCTCATGGGGACTTTTTCGTTGATACTCTGCATGGTTTCCTTGAACAGTTCCCTGTCCTCGGCTCTCTTTATCGACATCAGGGATGTCCCCAGCAGCTCTATGCCGAGCCGGTCCAGTATACCATCATTGGCAAGCTGGACTGCCATGTTGAGACCGGTCTGGCCTCCAAGGGAAGCGAGTATGCCGTCCGGTTTTTCGCGCTCTATTATCTTCTTGACCGCATCAATGGTTATAGGCTCTATATAGACGCGGTCGGCAGTTTCCCCGTCTGTCATGATGGTGGCGGGATTGCTGTTGATAAGGACGACCTCGATGCCTTCCTCTCTCAGAGATTTGCAGGCCTGTGTGCCGGAGTAGTCGAATTCGGCTGCCTGCCCTATGATTATAGGTCCTGACCCTATGACCAGTACCTTTTTAATGTCCTTGTTTCTTGGCATATGGACCTCCATGCGATAGCTGATAATGTTTTACAGCGCCTTCAGGAAATCTTCCAAAACACAGGCAGAATCCTGCGGGTGATCTGCCGGTCCCGGGCAGTACTGGACCCCGGTCACAGACAGTTTTCCATGCCTGAAGCCTTCCACTGTATTGTCATTGACATTGATCCGGGTTATTTCAACGCCATCAGCCATATCAGCATCCAATGCGTAATTATGGCTCTGCGATGTTATATAGCATTTTCCTGTCGTAAGATCCTTCACCGGCAGATTGGCCCCATGATGGCCGTATTTCAGCTTAAAGACTGTCCCGCCCAGGGCCAGCCCCAGCAGTTGATGTCCCAGGCCGATGCCGAGAATCGGCATTTCGCCCATCAGTTTTTCCAGCAGCAGCCTCTGCTCACCCAGTTCCCGCGGATCTCCGGGGCCTCCCGATATAATCACTCCGTCAGGGCTGCACGCCAGCACATCTTCATATGTGGATGATGCAGGGAGTATGTGGATATCGCAGTCGTACCTGCGGAGAAGCTTCGTGAGGGTCTTTTTTACACCGAGATCCAGCAGTGAGATCCTTTTCCCCTGTCCCTTTATGCGCACAGGTTCCTTCGCGGTGACCTCCATGACAAGGCTGCGGCGCTTTTGCATACCATCCCTGAGCCTGTCGAGCAGCACGTCCACATTGCCGCATTCGGTGGATATTATGCCAAACATGCTTCCATTGCTGCAGATGTGCCTGACCAGTGCCCTTGTGTCGATGCCCTTCAGGCCGATGATATTATGCATTTTGAAGTATTCATCGCCACCGATGGAACACCGCCAGTTGTTGGGATGGTCGCAAATCTCCTTTACTATGAAACCCTGGACGTGTGCGCTGTCGGATTCGCTGTCCTCTTCATTGAAGCCGCTGTTTCCGATCAGCGGATAGGTCATTGTCACGATTTGCCCTCTATAGGATGGATCGGTGATGATCTCCTGATATCCTGTCATGGATGTATTGAACACCACTTCGCCTATGGTCTCTCCCCCTGCACCAAAACCTAGCCCGGGATAATATGTTCCGTCCTCCAGGACCAATACTGATTTCATTCCAAACTCCCCCTGTCTGATCAGCACATGTTAAAATGCCGTTGGCATGCCGGAATCACTGTGACGCCAATTCTTCATCCAGCACTTTGATGAATGCATCGATATCGTCTTTCGTTATGATCAACGGAGGAAGCATCCTGATGATGGAAGTCCCGACGCTGCCGACCAGGAAGCCTTTTTCGAACAGCCTGTTCTTCAGTTCGATGGCCTTATCCTGCGCCAGCTGGATGCCTATCATCAGCCCAAGACCNCNGATTTCGCCTATAATGCTGTGCTTTTCCGACAGCTTCGCAAGCTCGCCCCTGAAGTAGCTGCCCATCGTATCAGCATTTGAAAGCAAATCATCATCGAGGATCGTCTTCAGTACAGCCAGGCCCGCCGAGCAAGCCAGCGGATTGCCGCCGAAGGTGGAGCCGTGGTCCCCCGGTTCGAATGCCTGCGCAACAAACTCTTTTGCACAGAGTGCTCCGATGGGAACTCCGCCTGCCAGCGCTTTGGCCAGCGTGAATATGTCAGGCTCGACTCCGTAATGCTCATAGGCAAAGAGTTTACCGGTCCTGCCTATACCTGTCTGGATCTCATCGAATATGAGCAGAAGCCCCTTTTCGTCACACAGTTTGCGGACAGCCTGCACATATTCCGCATCCAGCAGGTGCACGCCGCTTTCTCCCTGCACCAGTTCCATCATGACAGCGCAGGTCTCATCATCGATGGCTGCTTCCAGTGCCTCGAGGTCATTCATCATTACATGCCTGAACCCGGGCATCAGAGGCGTGAAGGGTTTCTGGTACTTTTCCTGCCCCGTAGCTGCCACCGTGGCAAGAGTCCTTCCGTGGAATGATCTCTTCAGCGTGATAATGCCAAACTTGTCGGGCATACCTTTTTTCTTGAAATAGATCCTGGCCAGCTTGATCGCGCCTTCGTTTGCTTCAGCACCGCTGTTGGAGAAGAAGATGCGGTCCGCACAGGATACGCCGGCGAGCATTTTTGCAAGCTTCGCCTGAGATTCTATATAGTACAGGCTGGAGCAGTGGATGAGCTTCTGCGCCTGTGAAGATATGGCATCAACAAGTGCCGGATGACCGTGGCCCAGTACGTTCACAGCAATGCCGCCCAGCATGTCGCAATATCTGCGGCCGTCGCTGCCGTAAAGATGGATGCCCTTGCCGTATTCAAAGCATACTGGCGTGCGCGGTCCGAATGTATTCATGTAATATTTGCTGTCCATTTCCATTATTTCGCGAAGGTCCATAAGTTCATCTCCTTTAGCCGTGGAAAAAGCTTTCTCAGTATATTATTCATAATTATACAACTCTATGCATAATAATGCAACAATAAAATAAAGAAATGTTCATCCTGAGAGAACATTTCCTGAAATGCCGGAACCGGCGGCAATCCGTCCGCTTTTTGAAGTTCTGATTTTGCAGTTCCGATCGTGTTTTACAGCTTTTCATTTTCGTAGTAAAGCACCTTTTCCTTCATTATCATGGTGCCTATGCCCTGGTTAGTGAATATCTCCAGCAGAATGCAGTGCGGTATCCTTCCGTCTATTATATGGGTCCTGCCGACTCCCCTTTCCAGTGCATCCAGACAGCCGAGCACCTTTGGTATCATACCGCCGTTTATGACATTTTCCTCTATCAGCCTGTGCACCTCGGCAGCAGTAAGAGCGTAGTAGACTTCCGAGCTGTCCTTTGACTTCCTGACTCCTTCGACATCAGTGAGAAGCATCAGCTTTTCGGCCTTTAGTGCTGCGGCGATCTCGCCGGCTACCGTGTCGGCATTAATATTATAGCTGCGGCCGTCGCTGCCTATGCCGATGGGGGCTATGACCGGTATGTATTCATCCTTTGCTATGATATCAAGGACCTTGGAATTGACTTTGGTGATCCTGCCCACAAGTCCGATATCTGTTTCGACTCCATCGACGACAGTTTTATACTGTTCACATTCCAGCAGGTTCCCGTCTATGCCGCAGAGGCCTATTGCCTTCCCGCCCTTCTGATTGATGAGAGATACGATCTCTTTGTTTGTCTTGCCCACCAGGACCATCTGTGCTGCTTCCATGGTCTGCATGTCGGTGACCCTGAGGCCATTGATGAACTCGCTCTTTATATCGAGACGCTCCAGCATGTTGCTTATATCCGGGCCGCCGCCGTGAACTACCACGGGATTGAGACCGATGTATTTAAGCAGCGTGATGTCCTCCATCACTGAGTTTTTCAGTTCGTCGCTGATCATGGCATTGCCGCCGTATTTTATCACCACGGTCTTGCCATGCAGTTTTTGCATATATGGCAATGCCTCTATGAGTATTTCAGCCTTTTTGATGATAGGTTCCATTTTTGAATCCAAAGCTTTTACCTCCATATTTTCCAACACTTGCGCTTAACTTACAGCTTCTTTAATTTTATTCCAGTCCGGTCCTTTCATCAATACCCATCATTATGTTCATACATTGGACTGCTGCGCCTGATGCACCCTTGCCCAGATTATCCAGCCTCGCTGTCAGCAAAACGTGCTCTTCGTTGCCTGTAACACTGATTTCCAGCATGTTTGTGCCGTTACAGCCGACAGCACTCAGGAAGCCATCGGTAATGGCGCCTTCCGAGCCATATGGAAATACCTTTATGAAATGCTGTCCCTTATAATATGAATAAAGGTAATCACAGATCGACTCTGCGCTGTTTTTTCCTGGCAGCAGCCTGGGATAGAGCGGCACGGCCACTGTCATGCCCCTGTAGTTGTACCCAATGATCGGCGTGAAAAGGGGCGTATGGCTGAGGCCCGTGATCTTCTGCATTTCCGGGAGATGTTTATGCCTGAGAGACAGGGCATAAAACCTGGGGCTCTTGATCGCCTCATCCGTGGAAGCCGCTTCTGCATACTCCGCTATCCGTTTCTTGCCGCCGCCGCTGTAACCAGATACGGCATGGCAGGTCACAGGGTAATCCGCCGGTACTATGCCTGCTCTGACCAGCGGATACATCAGGGCGATGAAGCCTGTCGCATAGCAGCCGGGCACTGAGACCCTTGAAGAGCCTGCGATCTTTTCCCTGTGCGCGCTGCTGAGCTCAGGGAAGCCATATGCCCATGAATCGTCAGTCCTGTGGGCTGTACTTGCATCTATGATACGCGTGCTCTCATTCGCGACAAGTGATACAGATTCCCTTGCCGCATCATCGGGCAGGCATAAAAAAACTATGTCAGCCTCATTGATGAATTTTTTCCTTTCATTTATATCTTTTCTTTTTTCAGGTGCAATTTTCAGCAGTTCAATGTCGTTTCTCCCCTGCAGGCGTTCGTTGATCTGCAGTCCGGTAGTGCCTTCCTGGCCGTCCACGAATACTTTATAAACCATAATCATTCACACTCCGCTCTGTCATTTTGCCGGCTCATCATGCCTGCTGATCTGTTATAANTACCAGTATATCTGTCATATATAAATGCCACAGGTTAATGATAGCATATAAATCGAGTAATAATTATACATTAAGCTGAATAAAAATTCAATATCCTGTTGTCGTCTCATTATGCAAAGTAACTAAATAGGTTTTTTTAAATTTGTTAAAAAGTGTACTAGTTAGAAATTAACTGGNATGTTATAGTATAACTAAGTTTCTATGCTTATTAGAATTTGGGAGGGGAAAAAATGGCAAGTGTAAAGCTTAAAAACGTGTACAAAAGATTCGAAGGCGGTGTTACGGCTGTAAGTGACTTCAACCTTGATATCGAGGATAAGGAGTTCATCATACTTGTCGGACCGTCTGGCTGTGGAAAGACTACTACCCTCAGAATGGTGGCAGGTCTCGAAGAGATTACAGAAGGCGAGATCTACATCGGCGACAGGCTCGTCAACGACGTGCAGCCCAAAGACAGAGACATTGCGATGGTTTTCCAGAACTATGCTTTGTATCCGCATATGACCGTATTCGACAACATGGCATTCGGCCTTAAGCTCAGAAAGACCCCGAAGGACGAGATAAAAAAGAGAGTACATGAAGCAGCAAAAATCCTTGAGATCGAGCACCTGCTCGACAGAAAACCGAAGGCTCTCTCAGGCGGACAGAGACAGAGGGTTGCTCTCGGTCGTGCTATAGTCCGTGACCCGAAGGTGTTCCTCATGGACGAGCCTCTCTCCAACCTCGATGCCAAGCTGAGGGTACAGATGAGACTCGAGATCACAAAGCTGCATCAGAAACTCAATACTACGTTCATCTACGTTACACATGACCAGACTGAGGCCATGACCATGGGTACCAGGATCGTCGTTATGAAGGACGGCTTCATCCAGCAGGTCGATACGCCTACAGCACTTTATGACAGGCCGGTCAACATGTTCGTTGCAGGCTTCATCGGCAGCCCGCAGATGAACTTCATCAATGCTGTCATTGACAAGCGCGGCGACGACATATACCTGAAGTTCGGTGAGAACGAGGTCAAGCTGCCGGAATCAAAGGCAAAGAAGCTCGAAAACAGCGACTATATCGGAAGAGAAGTCGTAATGGGCATCAGGCCTGAGAGCATACACGATGAAGAGCAGTTCCTGCAGGCTATGCCTGACAGCATAGTTACTGCCAATGTCGAAGTCGTCGAGATGCTCGGATCTGAGACATTGCTGCATATATTCATCGGTGATGTGAGCTGTACTGCAAGGGTCAACCCCAGGACAAAGACAAGATCCGGAGACGTCATCAAGGTGGCTATCGATCCCAACAGGNTCCACCTGTTCGACAAGGATACAGAAAAGACGATAATAAACTGATAATAATCGCAGTAAAAGAGGAAGACGACAGTCTTCCTCTTTTATTTACCCGGAAATTTTCTGCTGAGNTTTTTTGGCGTATAGCATCGGATAAAATCCGCTGTTCCATATCTTTGTCCAATGTAGTATAATTAACCCTGATGATGATTTGTCCGATAACGTCGGCCGGCCGGTCCGGCGCATTTGAACCGGATCCGGGGCGGCATTTGCCTGACCGGCGGGATGATCGGCAAAGCCTTTGTGATGATCCATCGGCTTTGGCCGCAGGGGTATCAGGAAGGCCTGAAAAGACAGCAGGAGGGATGGAAGTGCGGCTGTTTCAGAATCTCATAAATCAAATACGGGAATGTGTCGACGGCAATTTCGGCATAATGGACGACACGGGTCTGATACTGGGTTGCACGGATGAACAGCTCACTGGCACCACACACCCGCTGATCGATGAAGTCATTGATGACAACAGAACGGATATCGGTATCCGCGGATGGCTGTTCCGGAAGATATATATCAGAAACAGGCTGGAATTCATAGTTTATACTGATGTCGCAGAAGAGCAGGGCAAAGCACTGCTGACAATGTTTGCCATAAATGTGTCAAACCTGAAGACCTATCACGAAGACAAATTCGACAAGGGAAATTTCTTCAAGAATGTAATAACTGACAATATCCTGCCGGGCGACATCCAGATAAAAGCCAAGGAACTGCATATTCCGTTCAATGTCCCCAGACTGGTTTTTCTGATAAAGACCGATAAAGTGAAGGACGTACATCCGCACGAGGTGGTGCTGGGACTTTTTCCGAAAAAGCAGAAGGACTTCGTGATAGCGCTGGATGAAGAGACNCTGGTGCTTATAAAAGAGCTGAAGGATGCAGATGACTTCGGGGAAGTTGACAGAACGGCAAAAGCTATCATCGACACGCTGAACACGGAGCTAATGGTCAAAGCCCACATAGGGATAGGCACCATCGCAGAGAACATCAGGGAAATAGGGCGTTCCTTCAAAGAGGCGCAGACGGCTCTGCAGATAGGCAGCATCTTTGACAGTGACAAGTCGATCCTGAATTACAACAACCTGGGTATCGGCAGACTGATCTATCAGCTTCCTACGACGATGTGCAGGTTGTTTCTGAAGGAAGTGTTCAAAAAGGGTTCACTGGAATCGCTGGATCAGGAAACACTGCTTACGATCCAGAAGTTTTTTGAAAACAACCTGAATGTCAGTGAGACATCCAGACAGCTTTATGTGCACAGGAATACGCTGGTCTACAGGCTGGACAAGATCCAGAAGACTACGGGTCTCGACCTGAGAAAATTCGACGATGCCATTATCTTCAAGGTATCGCTGCTGGTCAAGAAGTATCTGGACAAGGCAGAAAACGTGCAGGGCTGAGATGGCCCAGGGCAGGGGGATACTTCTCCGCAGGAAGTACGGAGCAATGGGTGCGTTCCCGGAAAAGCTTCAGGATACTCTCCCCTGCGGCAGGAACTCTCTGTGGTTGAAAAATGTACCTGACTGAAAAGCAGGAATTTCGACAACTATTGTAGAATGAATTAACATAATAAATAGAATGTTTCGACGGCATAGCACGGAAGTGCGTGCCGTCTGCAGATATCATGAGGTGTAGCGATTGGTTGAGCTTAGGGGTGTATCAAAGACGTACCCTAATGGTACGGTTGCGTTGAGGGATGTAAATCTCAAACTGGATAAGGGCGAGTTTGTTTTCCTGGTTGGTCCGAGCGGGTCGGGCAAGTCCACTCTCGTAAAGCTTCTTCTGAAGGAAGAGGATGCCACTGAGGGCGAAGTATATGTAAATGGCTACGATGTCACATCCATGACGAGGCAGGAGATACCATTCCTCAGAAGGAGTCTTGGGGTCGTGTTCCAGGATTTCAGACTTCTCCCGAACAAGACGGTTTACGAAAATGTTGCATTCGCAATGATAATAACAGAAGCGCTGCCTAAGGAAATAAGAAGGCAGGTGCCGATGGCACTGGCGCTTGTCGGATTGAGCAGAAAAGCGAATATGTACCCGAACCAGCTTTCAGGAGGAGAGCAGCAGAGGGTCGCACTGGCCAGGGCTCTGGTCAACAATCCTGCTCTGCTGATAGCTGACGAGCCGACAGGCAACCTTGATCCGGAGACATCCTGGGAAATAATGAAGCTGCTCAGCGAGATCAACCACAGGGGGACAACCGTTATTGTTGCAACACACGAGAAATCCATTGTTGATGAGATGAAAAAGCGTGTCGTTTCCATCAGCAAGGGTTTGATCGTAAGGGATCAGGAGAAAGGACTTTACAGGGATGAAGATAAGAACAATCCGATATTATTTTAAGGAAGGATTCGCAAATTCATATAGAAACAAACTTATGTCGCTGGCTTCGGTCCTCATAGTGGTCGCATCGCTTATCGTGTTCGGGATATTTGTGCTCATATCCCTCAATATGCAGCACAATATCAGCATCTGGAAAGAACAGCCGCAGCTCCAGGCTTTCTGCTATGAGCAACTGGACGGGACGCAGATAAGCCGGGTGGAGGATGTCATCAGAGGCGATGACAGGATCCTCTCATATGAGAAGGTAGACAAGAAACAGGCACTGGAGAGAATGCGCGAGAAGCTGGGCAAGGACGCAGCCATACTGGACGGATACGGAGCGGACATATTTCCTGTTTCCTTCGTAATCAGGCTGAAGGATGTGAGCAACAGCAATGAAGTGGTGAAAGACCTGGAAAAGGTGACAGGTATAGAGAAGGTGAGCTATTCGCAGGACACCGTGGAGATGATCACGAGAGCATCCCATTGGTTCAGCCTCGGGAGCAGCCTTATGATAATCATCTTTTTGGTGGTTTCGGTTTTCATTATTGCCAACACGATAAAATTAACAGTATTTGCAAGACGCAGAGAAATAGGTATAATGAAATATATAGGCGCCACAGATTGGTTTATACGCTGGCCTTTCGTCGTGGAAGGTGTTATAATTAGTATTACCGGGGCGATTTTGGCATTTATTCTGTCAGCTTACGGATACAAGGTTGTGGCGGACAGATTTTCGCAGGATACGTTTTTTGCGAGCACGAAGCTCCTCAGTTTGCTGAATATCGAGGATGTCTGGCTCAGGCTTGCAGTATCCTATGCGATAATAGCTGTCGTTGTAGGAGCAATGGGAAGTTTTATTTCGATGCGCAGGCATCTGAAGGTGTGACAGCTCACAAAAGANGCAAAGCGTTGCCCCGAAGCACCGGATGGATCGGCGGCATGGTCCGGGGGACGCTGGAATAATAGAACTGACTGCTAAACCAATACATGGAGGATAAGATAAGTGAGAAAGAAGAGATTTACGTTAGCGATCCTGCTAATCGCAATCACGTTTTCTTCTGTGCTTCCGGTAATGGCTGATGAACTGAGCGATGCGAAGAACAAAAAAGCATCGACAGACAACCGGATAGCTGATCTTAAGAAAAAGCAGCAGGCAGAGTTGAAAGAAAAAACACGGCTCGAAAAAGAACAGCAAGAGCTGACAAAACAGCAGAACGAAGAAGCAAATGCCATCGAAGAACTGGAGAAGCAGATAGCCGAAGCAAAGGAGCACCTGAGACAAACTGAGCTTGCACTGGCACAAGCTACAGCGGACTACAACCAGATGAACGAACTGGTGAAGACCCGTCTTCAGGTCATGTATAAAAATTCTGAAACGACGATGCTGGATACACTCCTCTCATCAGGGAGCGTTGTCGAGTTCTATGAAAGATTGCATTATATGCAGGTTATATCCGAAAATGACAACAAGCTCATGCAGCAGCTTGAGGAGGCAAGGCTGGACGTAGAGCTCAAGAAGCAGATGCAGGAGCAGGCCAAGGAGATCCTGGAGCAGAAGCTGGGAGAAAGAGAGGAACGTCTGCAGCAGATAAAGACTTCCAGGGCAAGGGTCGAAGGTGAGATTTCAAGAAGCAAGAAAGAGATACAACAGCTTGAAAAAGAGATAGACAAACAGCTGGAGGAGTCAAAAAGGCTGGAAAGCAAGATCAAGACCCTCATGACCAAGCAGAAGTACGTCGGCGGGTCCATGACCTGGCCGGTACCAAGCTCCTACAGGATAACATCATCATTCGGGATGAGGAAGCATCCGATTCTCAGGAAAAACAAGATGCATACCGGTGTCGACATAGGCGCGGACAAAGGTGCATCCATAGTTGCAGCAAACAGTGGTACTGTCATAATGGCGCACTACGATAAAAACGGATATGGCAATATGGTGGTCATCGACCACGGTGGCGGGATCACCACCCTGTATGCACATGCCAGCAAGTTGCTCGTCAAGGTAGGGGACAAAGTAAAATCCGGACAGACCATAGCAAAGGTCGGAAGTACCGGATTGTCCACAGGGAACCACCTGCACTTTGAAGTCAGGGTCAACGGTGAGCCGAAGGATCCCATGAAAGGCTACCTGAGCAAATAAGAATAGCGAAAGCAAATCAGAAAATCCAACAAGCAATCAAACCCGGTTGAAAAACCGGGTTTATTTATTTCAGCGGCCGCATAAAGATATATGGAATCATCTTTCGGGTGAACAGGCAAACTATCCGCATACCAGCTAAGGAGTGTTTAATATGCGCAGGCTTTTTTCGATACAGCAGGTTGCGGCGATCGTCGCCGTGACACTGATAGTTGCAGTAAGTGCGGCCGCAATCGTCTTTTATTCTGTCCATACGGAGCAGAACAGATATGAGATAATTCTTGACGCGGAAACGGTGGACTACGAAAATGTTGTCAAGTTCAATCGGGTCATGGGTATCCTCAAAAAGGACTTCTATCAGAAGGTCGATGTGAACAAAATGCTGGAGGGGGCTATATACGGTCTGGCGGAATCGCTCGGCGATCCATATACAGTGTACTTTGACAAAAAGCAGATGGAGGCATTCCTTGAGAAGTCCAGGGGCAGCTATGTGGGCATCGGGGTCACTGTCAATGTGGATGATGATGGCCTGCTGACCGTCATTGAGCCGGCAAAGGGTTCTCCGGCGATGGAAGCGGGGATACTGCAGGGTGATAAGATAGTAAAGGTGGACGGGAAGGATGTGACATCGGTAAGCGATGAGAACATGATCATAAGCATGATAAAGGGGAAGGAAAACACCCGTGTGAACATCACGGTATACAGGCCTTCTGAAGACAGATATGTCCAGTTCAATATAAAGCGTAAACGCATCAGGGCATCGAATATAAAAAGTGAGATACTCAGTGGCAATATCGGGTACATAAAAATAGCCATGTTCGACAGTGAAATAGCCAGGTATTTCAGGAATGACCTCAGCAATATGCTCAAAAATGGCATAGAAGGGCTCATAATCGATCTGAGGGACAATCCCGGCGGGTCTTTTGAACAGGTGGTGGAAATAGCCGACAGCCTGCTTCCTGCCGGCACCATAGTTTATACCGAGGACAGGGACGGCAGGAAGGAATACAGGTATTCCGACAAGGCGTATGTTGATTTGCCCCTGGCTATTCTAATAAACAGCAACAGTGCAAGTGCATCCGAAATACTGGCGGGTTCCGTCAGGGACCACGGAAGGGGCATACTTGTCGGTACCAGGACATTCGGTAAGGGACTGGTACAGGAGCTGAAGCTGCTGGGTGACGGCTCGGGTCTCAAGGTCACTATTTCCCGATATTTCACGCCATCAGGAACATGCATACACGGTACCGGTATCGAGCCTGATATCGAAGTCGGTGTATTCGATGACTACAGGAACCACCCTGTTTCACATATCCCGCGATCCAGAGATAACCAGCTGCGGACAGCGGTCAAAGCGCTGCTCGGGGAAATAGAGTAAAAAGAGTGTATAAAAGGTTTTTTTCTCCACAAACTATAAAGGGTAATGCAATCAATGGACTGAGAGGTGTGGAGATGGAGAAAAAGAAAAAGAAGCAGGATCCCCATGATAAACTGAAACTTGAGATCGCCAGTGAACTGGGGCTTAAGGAGAAAGTCATGAAATATGGATGGAAGAGCCTGACTGCCAAGGAAACTGGAAGAATAGGCGGAATGATATCAAAGAGGAAAAAGGCGCTTCAGAAAATGGATCAGGAATCGGTGTAGAATATCAGAGTTTGTGAGAGCCGCAAGCCGTGCGGCTTTTTTGCTGTTTTCTCACCGGACAGGGGACCGGACAGGGTATTATGTCACTGTACAGTATTAAAAAAGCATATGGTTTATGGTATTATTGACTGGTAAATAACATGGGTGTCCAACAGGACAAGGATCATCACAGACGTTCTGACGACCGGAAGGTATAGATACAGCCTTCCCGGCCGGAGGCAACGGGGCTGTGCAGCGTGGGGGTGGCAGCGATTTACCGGGATTTCGCCTATTATTACGACAGACTGATGAGAGACGTGGATTATTCCTCGTGGGCTGATTATGTGACTGACATCTTTGACCGGCATGGCTGTGNCCCGAGGCTGATAGCAGACCTGGGATGCGGCACCGGAAGCTTCTGTCTGGAGATGGCCGGCAGAGGATACGATATGATCGGGATCGACATATCTGCTGAAATGCTGAGCTGTGCAAAACATAAGGCTGTCGATGCTTCAGCCGGCATACTGTTCCTGAACCAGGACATCACGTCATTTGAGCTGTATGGCACCGTAGGAGCCATCACCAGTCTTATGGACAGCATCAACTATATAACATACAAAAATGACCTGAAGCGGCTGTTCAGGCTGGTACGAAATTACCTGGATCCGGGCGGACTCTTTGTTTTCGATATCAATTCACCCTACAAGTTCGAAAATATCCTGTCACACAATGTATTCTGCGAGACCTCCGAGGATATCTCATATATCTGGCAGAACAGTTTCGACAGAAGGTCGGGGCTGTGCAGATTCGACCTCACCTTTTTCGCGAAAGAAGGCGAGTATTACAGAAGATTCGATGAGACCCATTATGAGAGAAGTTACGATCTCGGTGAACTNGAGCTGATGATTCGGGCTGCCGGGCTGACCGTGCTTGGCATATATGAAGCTTTTGGATTCAAAAAACCGGGACCGAAGGCAGAAAGAATTTTTTTCGTGTGCGGCAGACAGGGATAATATTTCTTGTCGGATATTGTATAGAAAGCCTGAATTGTGGCAAATATAGAGTTACCGAGTGTTTATGGTAAACGCTGATTGATGGTAATTATGCAGTCTATTTGATTGACAAGCCGTGAAATATTGTGTTACACTAATTAAGGTTTGGCAAAAGAAGCATACAGCAGTCAGACCCAAGTAGATTTCAGGAGGTTAAACGTAATGCAGAAAGGCAGAGTTAAGTGGTTTAATGCAGAGAAGGGTTTTGGTTTCATCGAAAGAGAAGACGGAAATGATGTTTTCGTCCACTATACTGCAATCGCGATGGACGGTTTCAAGACCCTCGAAGAAGGCGCTGAAGTAGAGTTTGAAGTTGTTGAGGGTGCTAAAGGACCCCAGGCTGCAAACGTCACGAAGGTTATGTAAATAAAGTTGTTTCAACTTTAACATAAATCCAGTCAGCACCGAAGCCCCGATATCGAATATCGGGGCTTTTGGTTAGAAAGGCGGGTCTTGAGGATGAGGCCCGGTCTGAATGGATCTGAGGAATATTATGATGATAAAGGAGTCGACATGGAAGATCACATTGTCAGAGCAACGGCAGCGGAAGGCTATGTGCGTGCATTTGCCGCTGTGACAACAAATCTGGTGCAGGAAGCCCATACGATCCATGACAGTTCAGGAGTCGCCACTGTAGCTCTGGGCAGGACGCTTACGGCGGCTGCAATGATGGCAAGGATGCTCAAAAACGACAAGGATGTGATGACTGTACAAATCAGGGGCGATGGTCCTCTTGGACTGATAGTGGTCGTATCTGATGCCTTTTCCAATGTCCGCGGGTATGTGCACAATCCGAAGGTATATCTGCCCCTCAACTCTGCCGGCAAATTCGATGTGGCTGCAGCCGTCGGGAGAAACGGGTATCTGAACGTTATCAGGGATATGGGACTCAGGGAGCCGTATATAGGCTACGTGGATCTGGTTTCGGGCGAGATAGGTCAGGATCTGGCATACTACTTTGCTCACTCGGAGCAGGTGCCGACTGTAGTGGCAGTGGGAGTCCTTGTTAATCCGGATGAAAGTGTTGCCGCCGCCGGGGGATATATAATCCAGCTGATGCCGGGAGCGGACGAAGAGATAATAGAATACCTGGAGGAAAAGGTGCTGCTTTCGGATTCCATCACATATATGCTGTCCAATGGAATGGATGCCTCAGATGTACTGGAAAGCCTGCTGGGTGAGAAAGGGCTCTCGATAACTGACAGGCTGCCCTGCAGATACCAATGCACCTGCGGCCGGGACCGCATGGAAAGGAACCTGATAAGTCTGGGTGCTGAGGAAATAGAAAAAATGGCTGATGAGCAGCATGGAGCAGAATTGCAATGCCATTTCTGCAATGCGAGGTATCACTTTACGGAGGAAGAGCTCAGGGCGCTGATAGGATAGATAAGCCCGGCAGGGGCTGCAAGGTTTGTATCTTGTTTTGCAAGTGGCTGTCTGCCTGATAAGCGGCATTTTTTATGATGCCTGCAGCGACTGCATCACGGCCTGTATCGGTTGGCAAATTTAACTTCATTGAAAAATAAATTTTGCTATTGACTTTAAAATAACTTTTCTGTATACTAGTTATTGTCGCTCGGGCGATAACACAAGGGCGCTTAGCTCAGCTGGGAGAGCACCTGCCTTACAAGCAGGGGGTCATAGGTTCGAGCCCTATAGTGCCCACCAGGGATTTTCCACCANGCACTGGGAGAAGATCCAGTTATCGGAGAGCGGCATATGTGGCCCGGTAGTTCAGTTGGTTAGAACGCTAGCCTGTCACGCTAGAGGCCGAGGGTTCGAGTCCCTTCCGGGTCGCCATATTACCAAGCCTCAAGTGGGGCGAGAACCCGAGAGGGCACGAGCGTAAAGAAAAATGCACAGCATTTTTTAGCGAGTGCGCGAGGATCTCTGGGGAGCACTGCGATCCGAGCGGGGTAGCGCAGCGGAGCTGAGCGGTCGAGTCCCTTCCGGGTCGCCACATTTTTATCATTCACCCCTTATGCAGATGACAAAGCTGCTTTTTGTTATCTGTATTATGCGCCCAGATAGCTCAGTTGGTAGAGCAGAGGACTGAAAATCCTCGTGTCGCTGGTTCGATTCCGGCTCTGGGCACCAGTTTTACCCGCATGTAGCGGGCTGGTGGTCGGGGAGAAGCCTTCAGGGAAGGCAGCTAAGCAAACCCGGTATCCTATCGAAAATGCCGGACATATATGCGGGATTAACTCAGCGGTAGAGTGTCACCTTGCCAAGGTGAAAGTCGCGGGTTCGAATCTCGTATCCCGCTCCAAAAAAGCGCAGCAGGCGCTTTTTTTACACCTTGCCGTACATTCTGCACAGCAGCGCAGCAAGGGTGNCAAACAGGTGTAACGCTGATATTGCAGGTGTTGACATCGATTTGTATTCGTGTTATCATATACTGGTCAAATGAACACGGCGCCATAGCCAAGTGGTAAGGCACGGGTCTGCAAAACCCTCATTCCCCAGTTCAAATCTGGGTGGCGCCTCCAAATAAGTACTCCAACTTTGATACAATTTTTTCAAAGTTGGAGTTTTTGCTTTATGCCTTGAAAATGGCTTAAAATAGGGCTTTTCAAGCCATAGGGCGTTCAACTGCAGCACATGGAGTCCTGTTTTTGACGCCTATCATGATGGTTTTTATATGGTGTTGTTGCAAAAAACAAACGATAGCTTTGAAAATCCAAGCTATCGTTTGTTTTTTGGGGTTATCGTTTGCCAATACCATAAAATGGGCTCTATACTAAATGTTGGGGTTGTATATAGCTTTACGAAAATAAAAAAGTAGAGCGTATTGAAAAAATCCTGTAAAATGGAATTGACCAAACCCCATTTGCAAAGGAGAATCAATATGCTCTATACTAATTTTACAGAAAAACTTATCGGATTGTAAGATATAATTGTAAAGAGGTTAATCTTTCTGTATCAACTGTCATACGCATATTTGATATTGTAGGTACATCGCTTGTATCTATGCCAAAGGTGCTTTCAATTGACGAATTCAAGGGAAATACCAATGGCGAGAAGTATCAATGCATCATAACCGACCCTGTAAATAAAACAGTTCTATATATCCTGCCGATGAGATACAAGCACACACTATATGATTATTTTAAGCGGTTTGACAGAAGTAAAACAACTCATTTTGTCAGTGATATATGGGCAACCTACAAGGATATTTCATCTACATATTTCAAGAATGTAACCTTTGTTATAGAAAAGTATCATTTTGTTAGGCAGGTAATATGGGCATTTGAATCGGTCAGATGGAGTGTTATCATAAAAGTAGAGTCGCAAAACGCACTAAAATTTGATATAATATCAAAATGAAAGTGAGGAAGCGACAATGAAACCATATGACAAAACATTTAAAAAGGAAGCGGTAAAGCTATCAGACGATATTGGGACAAAGCGAGCATGTGAGCAATTGGGGATANCATATCACACATTATCAGGATGGCGGAAGAACCGAAAGCTTTACGGAGAAAATGCCTATTCCGGAAGCGGACGCAAGCGTTCAAACGCAAATTTAACCGCTGAAGATGAGCTAAGACGTGAAAATGCTGAGCTTCGCCGTGCAAATGAGATATTGCAGGAGGCGCTTTGTTTTTTCGTAGATCGCCGAAAGAAGTAAAGCCAAGTCTCATTTATGATTATATATCAACGCAGCACAAACCGGTTTCTCAAATGTGCAAAGCGTTAAATATCAGTGAATCCGGATATTACAGACACTTGCGAAAAAAGGATAAACCCGATAAAAACGAACTTCTTTTGGCGGAAATCAAAAAAGTACTTGCACAGCATATCGATAACGATAACTACGGCATCTACCGAATGCAGCTGGCTATATTAAATAACGGCATCAAAGCAGGGCGCAGGCGCATTTATGAGGTTATGAAAAAAGCAGGTCTTATACATAAGAAAAGCCGCAGGTCCAACGGAATAACAAAGGCTGACAAAGAGGCTCAGAAAAGCGAGAATATTATTGGGCGGGATTTCAGCGCTGAAAACCCTAATGAGAAATGGCTTACAGACATCACCGAGGTTGGATGCCGTGACGGCAAGCTTTACGTATCGCCTATACTTGACTGCTATGACGGTCAGATTGTCGGACTTACAATTGATGACCATATGCGCAAGGAATTATGCATTGAGGCGTTTGAAAATGCGTGCCGCCTGACAGGTGCAAGCGGTATGATACTGCACAGTGACAGAGGGAGCCAATATACAAGCAGAGCATTCCGTGACAGTCTTGCGAAGCATGGAGCAATCCAAAGTATGAGCGGCACGGGTCGCTGCTATGATAATGCAAGGATGGAAAGCTTTTTCGCAACATTAAAAAAGGAGAAGCTGTATAGGATCCACACAGAAAGGCTGTCAAAGGCTGAGGTGAAAACAATAATATTCCGATATATTATGATTTACTATAACAGGCAGAGAATATACACATCAAATCCGGGTGGAATGCCACCATCAATGTACAGAGCAGCTACTATGTCAGAAAAAGCGGCATAGATCGCCACCCTTGACAGCCGACATTGAAATCGGTGCTCAAAATTTGCCGACGGTGAGAAACTCAAAAATATGCATGCTTGATTCCCATCGGGAAGAACATTATACCGATTTCAAAGCCGGCAGTAAAGGGCAAGCCGCCAAGGCGGTGGCTACGGTTACCTCCGGTTCAAAATCTAAAAATATGCCTGTGAATCTTCGGTATTAAAATTTAGTGTGTTTTCAGACTGCAAAAATATTGACAATTCCAAATTGAAATTATTTAGGTTTATTAGAATGGTGTGTTTAACATCATTTTTTTTGGGACAATGGTTATCATCATTGATAATTTAAATACAAAAATTTAACAATTAAAAATAATTTTAAAAAAATATTGACAATTAAACACATTTGTGGTATCGTATTACCATATAAGGGACACTTGTAAAAAGTGGATTAATTTTGTTTGATACAATATTCTTTGTTGCTAGCGCCACAAGGAAACATTAAGTATATATTAATATTATATATGCTTATGTTTTATTGTATCTAAATGATAATTAATCATTTTTTACAGGTGTCCTTTTTAATTTGATAATTAGATTAAAGGAGGACAAACACATGGTATATCATGAATTCAAGAAAGAGGAAATCATGGAAGTAGACCTTCATAAAATGAAGATTTGGGATGTTTGGAATTATTTGGAATACTTTGTAAACAATGCTCCAAATAACATTAAAGAAATAATTGTTATTCACGGTTATCATGGTGGAACAGCTTTATTAGATATGGTGCGCAACCATTATAAACATAGGAGGATAAAGAAAAAGTTTTTAAGTTTAAACCAAGGAATTACGAGTTTTATTTTATGTTAAAGGAGGCCTTGCTAATGAATGTATATATTACATGTATGGACTGTGGAAATAGATTTGCATTTACAGATTCTGAAAAGAGATTTTACTTGTCAAAAGGATTTAATGCTCCCAAAAGATGTAAAACATGTAGAACCATTAAGAACAAAAGGCAAGACGAGAGACTTTTAATGAAATTAGATTATAAAAGGAGTAGCTTTTTCGAAAATATTAATACAAATGGTGGAACGCCTGTTGAGGGTGGATTATATATTCAACATAGATATATATTTAAATTGCAATATAAAACAGAAAAATGTTTTGTACGTTTTGATTTTGACAATAAAAAGCTTTTTATAACCAAAGATCCTCAGCAAGCTACAACTTTTATGTGGTCCGATAGTCTGCAAAAGGAAAAAATTATGTTAGAAAAAATGTTTCCTGACGCAAATGTAATTTTGTTTCCAATATCAAATTACTGCAGTATAAGAGATAGTTTAAAATAATTCAAAATAGAGGGTGTGTTTTATTTTGGACATAGGATTGAGTGTATGGCATACAAAATTTGGTCAAGGATTAATTGTTTCAGATAATAAAGATTATTATGAAATATCTTTTGATGGAGAACTTAAAAGAATTTCTAAAGAAGTATGGCTAAAATTTCTTTTTCTTTGTAAAGAAGATTTTAAATCTCATGACATAGATAGTTTGAAAGAAAAATACAAGCCTTACATTATACAAGGTTCAACGCAGAAAAAAATAGTAGTCAATAATATAGATGAGGTTAATAAAGATACTGCAATTTTTTATAGAAACACTAATATGCCAGCTAGAAGTAACAATGACTTATTTATAATTGACAATATTAATAATTATTCGAGAAATGTTGTTATACTATTAAATAACTCAAAAAAAATTGGAAAAACAAACTATGTAGAATTAATAGGTCTTGATGTTTTTACCGGCAAATTGGTGAAAATTGTTGACACTAACGGCTTAAAAGTGGGATTGCATACTTATAATTCGGAAATCATTAATATAAAAGAACAAGAAGTTATAAAAGCTTCTTTTAGAATTGTTGCAACAAATGAGTGCATTAATACTTTTAGGATTACCAGCGACTTTCAGCAATTGGGTAGAAGCAATTTATTAAAATTGCACGATAAATATAATAGTATATTTGATGTTGATATTTATAAATCATTTGATAGTATTTTTCGGTTTATAGAAAACACAACTTGTAATATGTTTTATGTAATAACTAAGTTTACAGGAACGGAAGTGAAGCAATACAAAACTAAGAATAAAGTTTCTAAATTTCAAATAAAAATGGACAAAATACTTGTAGATATTAATGATAATAAAATCGATATTAAGATGAAAGAGGGACTGTATTTTAGGGGAATTGCTGTTTTGTGCATAAAAAGATTATCTGAAAAATGGTCATTTTTAGCTAAACGATTAATTGGAAAATATTATAGCAAAAAAGAGCTAGAAGAAATTAAAAGAGCAAGTAAGAATACTGATTTTTCGGATATGTTAGAAATTAACGATATGTATTATGATGAATTTGAAGAAGATGATTATGAACTAGATGAATATGAATTAGATGATGTTTATTATGATTATGATCGGGATGAATTTTATTCCGTATTCGATGAAAACTACTATGAAGAAAACATGTATATATCGGAAGATGAATTCGTTGAAAACGAGAATATTGCAGTTAGTTCACTTTCAGCAGAAGATGAATATTTTGAAATGTATTCAGATGAATGTGAGGAGGATTTCTGATGGAACAATTACAAAAAAGAATAAACTCGTATAAAATAGATAATATTTTTGATGACAAATTTGCAACTGACTTTACAGAAGTACCGATTGAAAAAAAATACACCTTAGAAGAGATAGAACAAGAAGTAATAGAACTGGATGATTTATAGGCTCTGTTAACTTAGTATGAAAAGAATGAGACCTAAAAGGACTCTAGTAGGCTCAAAAAGAAAAAAGCCTACAAATGGAATCGACTAAATGTAAAATA
>JGI24707J26582_10000790_pt1 | contig 25245 bp, 24 predicted proteins | sample BioPla1DNA1_FD_26582 | JGI IMG/M metagenome (IMG submission 26582)
AAGCCGATCTCATAGACCACCTGGGCCGCGTCCTCGTCACGCAGCCACTTTTTCTTATCGGCGGGGTCTTTCATATAACCGTAGGGAGCGTTTGTTGCCAGATACTCGCCTGCGTTGCCTTTTACCCTCATAACGGCGCGGATCTTCTTGCTGGTGTCCTTCGCGTACCATTCATTGATGATATTGCGGAAGGGGGTAAACTCGTTATCTCCCTTTGTGCTGTCCACGCCATCGTTTACGGCGATAAAGTGGACGTCATGCTCGGGAAACATGATCTCGGTATACATACCTACCTGCAAATAGTCACGGCCGAAACGGGACATATCCTTGATAATGACCCGCTTGACGATACCCGCCTCCACGTCCGCAATCATTTCCTGGAACCCTGGGCGATTGAACGTTGTCCCTGAAATTCCGTCGTCGATGTAAAAGCGGAAGTTGGTGTATCCGTGTTCAAGAGCGTATTTTTGCAGAATCTTCTTTTGGTTGATTATTGAATTGCTGTCGCCCTGCAATTCATCATCACGCGACAAGCGGCAGTAGAGGGCTGTTAGTTCCTCGGCGCTCATAGCATTGTACGGAAATTGAAGCACGGCAGCGGTGTTTGACTGATTATACATATTAACCTCCATTCTGGCAGTCAAACACGGTATGAAGTTCTATATACATTTTACCGTGCTTATTTCATTTTGTCAGCCTATGGCGGTCAATTAGTTGTGACTTTTCTTTTAACATCGTCTTTTATCAGACGTTCTATCTTTGAAACCACACCGTCCTTTACCTGCTCAGGAAAGAAGGAATTGACGATGAAGGTTGTATTTCCAATTCTTTTTTCGCTCCGCAACGGCGGGGCGTATTTTTGTTCTTTATGTTCAAAGTTTGTATCTTTTTGCATAGATAACCCCTTTCATTTTTTAGTGGTTGAAAAACGAATAAAAGGGGCAAATACGGACGGCTGCTTGGCGTCAGCTCCACGGGAATTTCACCCTCACGCGGTTCTCGCGCGACCCTACCTATTGCCTGCGACGCCTCGCCACCTGAATATGGTTGCACGCTCGGGCTGTAGCTGTAAGGGAGTCTCATTATCCTGTCTGTGCGTCGTCGCCCGCAAGCTGCCAAACCTGCTTCACGTCCTCGTGTTTCTCGCTCGCTCCCTGGGGAGGTCGTGGCGCACCGTCCGTATGGCTCGTCACAAACAGATCGTATCCGTCTGCCCTATGCCGGCCGGGAATTATCCGCCCGGCGTTCTTGTCAAGGAGCTTCGGCAGCCCGCTAGGAAAGGGGGACTCACGGGTGCCTCCTGCGCTTTAATTCAGGTCAAAGCCCAGGATGGAGATAATCAGTTTCGTTTCCAGCCTTCTACGCAATTCTTCATCAACATAAGTGCAGTAGTTGCCGTTCTCGTCACGGCCTGTCCTTCTGCAAAGCGTAGCTATGTAGCCGGAATAATGACGGATCACCTCATTGACCGCGTCCGTTTCACCGTGGACGGCGGCCTCGATCACCGGGTACGGGATCATGCGGGTATGCTGGGTAGCATTACTCATCCGCTTCACCTCCCATCAGCTTTTTCAGCAGCCGATAGGCTCTCTGCCGGTGCGTGTTGACCGTTCTTCTTGCTATGCCCATGTGGTCGGCAATATCACGGTCGGCCATATCCAGGAACCAATACATAAGAATGATATTGCGTTCCTTTTCGGGAATAGCAGACAGCGCCTCGGCCAAACGGTCGTCCTTGACAAGTACGGTTTCTTTTCCAATCTGGAAGGAAGTGTACTCCCAGGGGTATTCATCGTAAACCGCAAGCTGCTCCATCGCACCTTCCGGCAGGTCGCTCATAGGTATTTCCCAAAGCGCCCTGTGATTGATATCCCTATGACCGTTGTTGGCCTCATGCTTCAACACCTTCTTGCAGAAGCTATCAAAGGTGTGCTGCTTATGGATTTCATGGAGATCAGGTTTCATTTTCTCACCTCCCTTCGTGCCGGGAGGCAGGTCCTTCTTTCCCCTTTCATCCATTACTGGTCTGGCGGAGGTGGGTTTTGGCCGATTTTCGGAAAATTTCTTAAAATTATTTTTTCTGTCGCTCATATAGCGTCTCCTTTCAATTCGTTTCGGGGTGATCTCGATAGCGAATTGAAAGGGCGGTGAACGGCAGCGATATGTACGGAAAGGCTTGTCCATCCTCATAGGCAGACGAACAACCTTTTTATCGATACCTCCTTGTTATGCGTTTTCGTGTTGCCGTAAAGAAGGAAGCGAAAAATGCTCGCTCGTCAAGAACTAACAAATTTCGCAAGACAAAACAAAACGCCCGACTCAAGATTTTGTTAATCTCAAGTCGGGCGTTAAGCTCGTATATTAAGTTTGGAGGTTTCGGGCGTATCAATTTTTTCATCTTTTCACTTCCTTTCGGCAGATTTCTTATGTGTCAATATAACAAAACACGGCGATACCTTTTCAGTACCACCGTGTTCGCTTGTAGTCGTCGATTGATCGACGGCTTTATTTTGCTTTGTCAAATTCTTATTGTCTAACTGTTTTACTCTGTGGGCTCCAATGGCTTGCCGGGGCCATCAATAGCGTGTTCGCTGTTGTCAGCGTTCGGATCGTGGGTAGCTCCGTAGATCAGTTTGTTTTTGAGTGTTTCATCAAAGAAGTCCGGATCATCCGAATGGGTAGAAAGGTAATATGTGTACCCTGCATGATCGAACACGGCATATCCGTGATAATCCTGCTCATATCCTAAAGTAATCCCTTCCGCTGCGTAATCAGCAGTTGTCTTTTCGCTATATCTGACAGCGTAACCGTTCATTTCCATAGAAGATTGACCGGACCACAGGGATGTGTCGATTGCGCTCGTGTCACCATTGAAGGAAATGAAACAATGGATATAGTCACCGGAAGAATGATCGTTAATGCTATCACCGTTGCTAAGGCTGACAGATAAGTTATGCCAATCCGGGGCATTATCGAACAAGCCATTTTCGGCAATTTCAAGGATGTATTCACTATGATACTCTCCGGGCATAGTGAGCTGAGCCAAAAGCAAATTTGTGCCGCAAACAGCTTCAATCTCATTGAGTTCGGTAGTTTGGAAATATCGCTGATCGTATCGAAAAACCAATACTTGCGAAGGAACACGTTGCGGTCAAGCTCCTTTTCGCTCCACAGAAAGGCGCTGATCAGTTTTCCGAGTTCTTCTTCCTCGATGTCCGGTGCTATACTGTGATCCGGCAAGGTCGCCTCGATCTCGGACAGAGATATGATTGTGTCGGCGGATCGTTTCATAGCGTTTGACGTCTCCAATTTCTTCAAGGACAGGTTTCGTGTGATCTTGCAGATAAAAGCTGTGAAGTTGTTTGGGCGAGTGGGCGGTATCTTGTTCCAGACCGTCAGATATGTATCGTTCACACATTCCTCGGAATCCTCGTTATTGAACAGCAGATTTTTCGCCACCCGAAAACACAGCTTGCCGTATTTATGGTCTGTTTCTTTGATTGCGTGTTCATCACGGGCAAAGTACAGCTCGATAATCTGTAAATCATCCATGTTGTTCACCCCCTTTGCGTGTACGTAGTGTAAACTAAATTACACCCTTTATGTTTTGAAATATGCTATTTATCAAGGGTTTCAAGATTTTTAAAATAAAAAACAATGACACCCCTCTTTTCTGGTATAATTGAGTCGTCCAAACACCAAAAATCCCAGAAAGGAAAGTGTCATTGTGAACTCAATTATATCAGTTTTAGTAGCATATAATCAATTTTTACTTTTACAAATCCATCAATTGTTAGTTTTTATTGCGAAGAACATACCTCTTAAGTTCCCAAAGCTAGATTTAACAAGTCCTAAGTATAATAAGCTTACAGTCGATAAACTGCCTATTGTCAAAACCCTTGATAAGCTCAATTACAAGTATTTGCTAAAAGATTACTTTGTACAGCACGGCAAAGAGCTTAAACCAATAAAACCTCGCGGAAAAAATCCTGTTCCTGTGGAAACTATATGCCCGCGTTGTGGTGCCCCTCATCAATACATCTACGATAATACCGGTGGCCGTGGTCAGTATCTTTGTAAAGTATGCTCTTTCCGTTTCAATAAAGGTAAATCCTTTGATACTTACTTAGCCTGCCCTTATTGCGGTCATGCCCTGCTATTCAAGAGAGAACGTAAGCAATTCAATGTATATTTCTGCCGTAATGATAACTGCGAATTCTACAAGAATTCCCTTAAATCTCTTTCTCCGGAAGATACTGAAGAGTACAAGCTTCATCCCGAAAGATTTAAACTCCGGTATTATTATCGCGAATTCACCGTAGATTTCTTTAAAATGGATCTGGACTCCATGCCTAAAGGTTCTGTTAATTTTAATTTCAGAACTTTCTCTCCTCATATCATGGGCCTTTGTCTCACTTATCATGTTAATCTCGGCTTATCCACCCGTGCTACAGCAAGGGCTCTTTGGGAGATACACCAAGTCAGGATTTCCCATGTCATGGTAAGCATCTACGCTAAAACTGCTGCAGCTATTGTTAAGCCTTTTGTTGATAGCTTTGATTACAGACCTTCCAACTTCCTTGCCGCTGACGAAACCTATGTCAAAGTCAAAGGAGTAAAGCACTATGTTTGGTTCATCATGGATGCCCTCAAAAAGTCTATCCTAGGATATCAGGTATCTGGTACTAGAGATGTCGGGCCTTGCATTTTAGCCATGCGTATGGCTTTTTCAAAGTTCAAAGAATTCCCCAGCAAAGCTCTTAAATTCGTTTCCGATGGCTACAGCGCGTATAATCTTGCGCAGCAACAGTTCTCACTTAACAACATGGATTTTGACCTCACTCAGGTAATTGGGTTGACTAATGAAGATCCCGTTTCTACTGAATATCGCTGGCTAAAACAGATTATTGAACGACTCAATAGAACCTTTAAATTCTCTTACCAGGTCACTAACGGCTATGGTAGTGGAGAAGGTTCAAATACGCATGTCGCTCTGTTCGCTGCTTATTACAATTTCCTCCGTCCGCACTCGTATACCTATTGGCAACCTCTTAACTCTATACCTGAACTTGAGGCAATTCAGAACATGCCTGGCAAATGGCAGAAATTAATCGAGTTATCTCAACAGTTGATTTTGTCTAAGCAAACAGGTTAGCAGCGTTTATGCCGCGAAAGCCTCTTGATAATGAGTGTCCGGCATGTTAGGCTATCCTGCCGGACATCAACCGCCTCCAGAGCCCTTCTGCTTTGTTCAGCATGGGTGATGCCTCTGATGCCTGCAAACATGCCGGCGGAGGCTCATTGTCAAGAGGATCGTGGAATAAATGCGGAAGTTTGGTACATTCTTCACTTTTCAAGGTTCAATAAATCCAACTATTCCCATATTGCTTTTTTCATAAGTTATTTAACACTACCTGCGTGTACTAAAAGGCCTTTCACCCCATAAGTACGATTTTTTTGCGTTAGGTTGCAAAATTTCCGGAAATTTTTGAAAAATTTTTTAGAGAAGATAAAACGGCGATCCGACAGATAGTCAGACCGCCGCCGTTTGAAACATTGTTACTTGTGATGGCTGTTTCTATATTATTCAATAGTGTTTTATGTTTCACGGGATTTCCTTATTCCAGCGCTTCACCTATCCGAAAGCATTAGCGGTATCCTTCCGTTACAGATGCTGCGACGATTAAAAGGTGCGGATCTTTATCGATTCAAAATCAGTCCACGATTCATTTTGGGAAAGTTTTTCTATGCAGTTCACAGCCCTGATTATTATCTATAAGGATAACAACAATCTCATCACCTTCATATTTCAAATGAATAGTTAGATCATCGGGGTTTGCTTCTATTTCTTCGAGGGCTGATTTGATATATTCTTCCGCTATTTTGCTATTTATGTTAACTCCAAAAGAAAAATAATAGATCCCACTCTTTGTTTCGCATCTTACTCCATCTGGTTCGGCATTTTCAGAAATAACAGGACCATCTAAATTGCCAGGATCATCCAAACTAAATGGTTTCAATACTCCCACAATTCCAAATGCCACAAGGCATAGACAAGCTGCCATTGCAGCCCATTTTGTCCATACCGGAGCGTTGCGCTTAGCTTTTGCTTCGGGATCAGCTTCCTTGATATATTTCTCGTCTACTTTGCCGAGTACGTTCAAAATTCTTTCTTCTTTCATAGCGAGACACCTTCCTTCTCTAATAAATGTTTTAGTTCGTTGCGTGAGCGAAGCAAGGACATTTTCACTTTGCTTTCGCCCATACCATAATCGGTTGCAATTTCTTTGACAGGGCTCAGATACCAATAACGCCGCATAAAAATCTTGCGTTGCTCCACGGTGAGGGATGCAAGAAAACGGTTGAACACATCGACAAGAACCATATCATCAATGATGCTTTCCGTACTTTCTGTTGCCGGTATGCACTCATGCAGCTCGTCAATGATTAGTGGCACCTGCCCATTGCCACGCTTTTCAGCGGTTAATTGTTTGTACTTGTTCAAAGAAATATTGCGGGTGAGTTTGCCAAGAAATGTTTTGAGAACAGAGGGACGATGGGACGGCATACTGTTCCATGCGTTCAAATATGTATCGTTTACACATTCTTCGCTGTCCTCGTCGTTGTGCAGAACATTGAACGCAATATAGTGGCAGTATCGACCGTACTTCTTTGCTGTTTCAGATATTGCAGTTTCGGAGCGCTCCCAATATAAATCTACAATCTGCTTATCGTCCATTATCTCAACTCCTTTCCGAAAGCATTGAAGGCCTTTCACCCTAATACACAACAAAACTATCCTGCAGGTCACATAATTAGAGAAAGATTTTTGAAAAAACTTTTTTGTAGTAATATTATATCATGCCTTTTTGATTTTTTCGTGAACAATCTACAATATTTGCAATCAGGTCACGATTACCCTGGATCAATGGCAAGGTTGATATATCGTTTCCCGTTCTTCTCCGCATAGCGCATAGTCTGATATGCTCCGCCTGTTTCTCGCTCCACAAAGAACACCACCAGATCGGAACGGTCAACCATTTCACGGTTACGCTTTTGGTGTGCTCCCTTGAAGTGTCCTCCCGCCGAAGTACCGCAGACCTCCACTTCATCGTAGTAATTATGAAAGGCGTCCTCATTGTCCCGATACTCCGCCGTCTCGTAGGGCATGACCCAGACAAGAGCGCTGTTATCATCACGGATCGCCCGCTTGCAGCGTCTTACCGACGAGGAAACGAGCTGGTCAAATTCTCCGTCACGGCCGACCAGGAACTCCACATATTCCTTTTCGGTCAGCAGCTCACGGATCAGCTTTTCAAGCTGCTGCTCGATAGGAAAGGGACGGTCTATTATCCTGTGCCCGAAGAAGGACACCGTAAAAATGTTCATAGCAAAATACGCTCCATAAATCAAAATGCCCACCGAACAAACCAATGTCCGGTGGGCTTTCTCAATGACTCGACTATCCTTAAAAGACCCTTGCGGGCAACCGAGCCGGTTCTTACCGCATATAGCGGATCGTCGCAGCCCTTCTCATGTTCGGTGTGTATAGCGGTCATATAAGAAACGATTTTTAGTTTGACATAGCTTGTTGACGCCTTTTCTAAATACTATAAGCACAAAAATTTACATAATACGGATTTATAGTATATCACAAAACGGAAACAATATCAATAGTCTGTGGCAAATTTATTTGAATATTTATAGACTATATATAGCGTCAAAAAGGATGGAAAAGGCTATGAGCGAAATTGCAAAATCAGTAGGTCAACGAATTAGAAATTACAGAACACAACGGGGATTGAGCCAGGAAAAACTTGCGGAGTTGTCCGGCTGCCACCCGACATATATCGGCCAGGTTGAACGTGGCGAGAAAAACGCAACGCTGGAAAGCATTGAGAAGATCGCCTCCGCGCTGAATGTATCTCTGTCAAAGCTCTTTGAGAAGCTGGGAGGTCAGGAGGACGAAACCAGGGATATCCCCCTTGAATGTTACGAATTTCTCTCCGCTAAAACCAAAGAGGAACAGGAACACCTTTACCGTATCTTGCTTGAAATGGACAAGTACAAGAGAAACTGAATATTACCGAGGATGCCGCCTATCACGGGCGGTATCTTTTTTTGCTCATTTTTTGCGAAAAATCAGCCATTTTACCCCTTCCGAAGTGTAGTAAGGGTAAAGGGGGAAAGAACGAAAGAGTTACGATAGCAAGCACAGCAAGTGAGTACCCACTTGCGATTTTTCCGTATTTTCAGGTCCCTTGCCCGAAAATGAAAAATGCTTGTTGGGATATCCCAAACCCTTATACGAAACGGAGACGTTTTATGGCAAACCGAAAGCGGAACATACAGATGAAATTTTGGGTCACGGAGGAAGAAAAACGCCTCATTGACGAGAAGATGAAGCTGCTGCCGACGCAGAGGTACGGCGCGTACCTTCGCAAGATGGCGATTGACGGATATATCATCTATATGGATATGTCAAACCTGAAAGAAATGAACAAGACCCTGTTCTCCATCGGCCGCAATATCAATCAGATCGCAAAGAAGCTAAACGCCGGAGGTCCCGCGTATCAGGCCGATATGGACGAGATACGGGAAAGGCTGGATCAGATATGGCAGTTACAAAGACGCATCCTATCAAGTCAACGCTGAAAGCGGCCATTGACTATATCTGCAATCCCGAGAAAACGGACGGTAAGCTGCTCGTCTCTGCCTATGGCTGTGCCGCCGAAACTGCGGACATTGAATTTGCCTGGACCCGCCGCCATGCCATCGACAAGGGGACGAACCTGGGCCGTCACCTAATACAAGCCTTTGAGCCCGGTGAGGTCTCACCCGAGGAAGCCCACGAGATCGGTATGCAGCTCGCAAAAGAGATTTTGGGCGGCAAGTATGAATTTGTGCTGACGACCCATATAGACAAGGATCACGTACACAACCACATCATTTTTAACGCCGTCAGCTTTGCGGATCACAAGCACTACCATTCCAACAAACGGAGCTATCATGAAATCCGCCGCGTATCCGACCGGCTGTGCAAGGAACACGGTCTGTCCGTTGTCGTTCCCGGACAGGACAAGGGCAAGAGCTATATTGAACACCAGGCAGAGAGGAACGGCACCAGCTATAAGGCAAAGCTGAAAGCGACCATTGACCGGCTCATTCCCACCTGCAAGGATTTTGAGGATTTGCTTGCCCGCCTGCAGCGTGAAGGCTATGAGATAAAGCGAGGAAAATATATATCCTGCCGCGCCTCCGATCAAGAGAGATTTACCCGAATGAAGACCCTGGGTATCGACTACACGGAGGAAGCCATCACCGCACGGATCGCCGGTGCCTCCCGCCCGTCCCGTCAGCCGAAGCAGCGCGACGACCGTATCCGTCTGCTGTATGACCTCCAGACAAAACAAGGAGGGCTCCAACACTGGGCGAAGATACAAAATCTGAAACTGGCCGCAAAGACCTTCGCCTGGCTGGAAGAACGCGGGATAGATAACTATGCCGATCTTGAAAGCAAGGCGGCCTCCATCACCGAGAAGCGGGACAGCTCCCATACCGAGATAAAGACCATCGAAGCAAGGAGCGCGGAGCTCGCCCTTGTGATGAAGCACGCCGCCACCTATCGGAAGCTGAAACCGATCTACGATCAATACAGACGGTCGGGAGATAAAGAGAAATTTATGCGAGGCCACGAAAGCGAGATCATTCTTTTTGAGGCCGCCACCCGTGAGCTCAAACGCCTGGGCGCCGTTCCGCTGCCGACGACCGAGAGTATGAAGGCAGAGCTCGCCGCACTGAACGCCAAAAAGGAAAAGCTCCTTGCAGAGTATAAGACGGCGAGAAGTGAAGCCCAGGAATACGAGACCGTAAAAAAGAACGTGGATACTCTCCTGTCCGTCCCGAAGGACGACGAACCGAAGCGTACCCATCACATCGAATAGCCCCGCGCTTTTGCGGTGTTAGAATAAATTATATTTCAGGAGGTATCACCCTATGGAAAACAAACCCGCTATCATCGTGTCCGGCAACAAGAACAATATGCAGCCCTGGTATGAGGAAAAATGCAAGCGTGCCCTGGAAGAGCTCGCCCACCTTGCGGACACCATCCGCCGCCCCGGTGACGCACCGAACAACGGATGGCAAAGCAAACAGGAGGAAATGGAACATCACCTGGCCCTCGCCGTCAAGAGCGTGCTCGTCCTCTCCATCGTATCCTGCGGACATAATGGCAATATCGAGCGTGAAGATATTGACCTGATCGTGGATGAAGGATACGAAGGCTACAAGAAGGTGTTGGAGAAGATCACCCATGACGAGGCGTGAGGCGGTCGGGGCGTTTCTAAAAACTGCCTGCTGCCGATCACAGCGGCGGTGCTGCTGTTCTTCATTTTTCGTTCCGCCTGCACAAAGGACGGGAGCGTGGACTATTTCCTCTTATGGCTCCTGTGCGGTCTGCCTTTTGGGATACACCGTATGTTTCTCTGGATCATCCCCGGAGGCCGTTCCTTCGGCGGGAGCATTGCCGTCTTTGCCCTGAACTTTCTGATCGGCGCCGTTATCGGCGGTGTAGTCCTCGTATGGCGGCTCCTGGCCGCCGTGTGGTATGTGCCGCTGACAGTATACCGGCTGATAAAGGGGTAANACCCTGCATTATGGAAATGTGGAAAACTGCAAGGAGTTTACGCACATTCCCACAACGCCTGCTACTGCAAATATCTATCCTATCCTTTCCTATCCAAAAGAGAAAAAAGAGCATAAAAAAGACAGGGAGCGCAGCCCTCGGACAAACCGAGAAGCCGCGCTCCCTTTTTGAGTTTATAAAAGTGTTGATTTTGACCTCTGTATGACCTCCACGGGAGAAGAAAACCTCCGTAAAGGAAAACATATAGCCTACCTTCCGAAAAGCCGATACAGGAGATTATTTGACCGTTTTTGAACCCCTACCACTACACTTTTTCGATCTCTCCGAAGTGTAGCGGGGACAGGCTATCAGGATCACCCGGAAACTCTGCTTGCAGTCGTGGGTACAGCCACGGCAAACCTTGTTGTATTGCCGCCTGCCGTTCTCACCCAAGAAGAAGGACCACTCCTGCCTCCATTTCTTGCTCCTGCTCATAGGCTGCCATGCTCGGGCGTGCCGCGTCCTTCACGCGCCTTTTCGGGCGTGGGTCTTTCGGCACATTCCCGCTTTGCCTCGGCAAGACGTTCACGGATGGAGGGCTTTTCCTTTACCTCGTCACGGCGGCCGTTGTTGATCTGCCCGTCGATCATAGCGTAATCGTCCTCCACGGTCATTTCCGCCGTTTTGAGAGGATTGTCTCTTTCCTGCATTTCCGCGTTTGCTACGGCAAAGGCTCTGGTACCGTTTCCCATAATAAGAAACTGTCGGTTGTCAGACTGATGGTGGACGCCGTAACCGGCTGCCTCCATTTGTTCTTTTGACAGATCGGTGAGGGCGAAGCTGCCGCGCGGGGTCTGGATACGCTCGCCGGTCAGATGGTCGTCCGGCTGTTCGGGACGCAGGGTGAGCTTTGCCTTGTCCTCTGCGATAGAGGTATCCTGTTTCGGATCGTATCCCGTCTCGCGCTCATACTCGGCAATTCTGCCGGGGAGAACGTCGTCCCCGGTCTGTGCCATTTCCTCCAGCATTTCACGGAGGGCTGCGGTCTTGCCATCCAGGAGAAGGTCGGCAATAAGCTCCTTCTGTTCGTGGGGTTCGGGGTGCTGTGCCGCGTACTGCGGATCGTGCTGACGGAAAAACTCGTCAAGATCAAAGGCAAGGTCTGTCGCCATATCCATTTTATCGTCCATCGTAAGCTCCGGTTCTTCATCCTCAAAATTCATAACACGGTATTCCTCCGGGATACTCTCGATCTGTCCGTCGTATTCTTCATAGAAGCGGTCGCCTGTATCACGGACATAGCCGAAGTCGGTAAACTCGCCTCCTTCCTCCAGGGCAACGTCACGGCCGTATGCCTCGTAGTCAAAATAGCTTTCCAGATAGGACGGAATCTCCATAGCGCCCAATTCCTCGATGTAATACCTTCCCAGGTCGTCGTGATCGTGGATACCGGGGTAAACGTCGTAGCAATCCAGGTTATAGGTCAGATTTATCAAATCCTCCAGACTGCGCGTATGCTCGCCCATTTCTATTGCTGCCTGGAACTGCTCGTATTCGCTGGGGGTCATTTCATCCAGACGCGAAGCCAGATAATTGAGCTCGTCAAGGTTAACGTACTCGCCCAGCTTGTCATAGAGGCCGTCCACATAGCAATCATAGTCGGTTACAAACCATTCCTCATAGACGCAGCCAAACTCGTCCGCCTGCCCGATACCGATACGCTCAAAGACCTTTTTCATTTCATCAGCGGTGGTGGGAAACTTGACCCATTCGCCCACAAGCTCGCCCTCATTGTATTTTCCCAGGTTGGTTATAAAGGCGGCAAAGGGATAATCTTTGTCATATTCATAGTTCGGCATATATGCACCTCCTTCACTTGCTTTTTTTCTTCGGGAACTCCAGCTTAAATTTCACAAACTTTTCTCCCGTATCTTCCATAACTACGGTAGCGTCGTAGGTGTCGCCCTTCTTTTCGGACCACATACCTTTTACGGCGGTACGGCCTTTTTTCAAAAGGTCGGCCGCCATCTTCTTTGTCAGCTCCTTCTTGCGGGAAGTCCAGAAACGGTCATTCTTCCAGAGAACGAAGGAACAGGAACGATCGGAACACGCAAAATTGCTTTTGCCCTCATATACCGGCTTGCCGCAGCGGGGACAGTTGCCGATCACCTCTTTATCGGGGGCGAACAGTTTTTGTCCTTCCTCGGAAATATGGGAATAGGTCGATACGGTATCCTTCACCATAGTGCAGATACCGTCTATAAATGCGGCGGGGTCTGCGCTGCCTTTTGCAATCTCCGTTAGTTTCTGCTCCCATTCTGCCGTGAGCATAGGAGAGGTCAGCGGCTCGGGGAGGATGGTTACAAGGTTCATACCCGCTTTTGTGGGAATGAGGTTTTTACCCTTGCGCTCCACAAATCCCGCTGATACCAGCTTTTCGATAATGGCCGCCCTGGTCGCAGGAGTTCCCAGACCTTTACGCTCGGCCTCGTCCGGCATATCTGCCTTGCCTGCGTTCTCCATAGCGGAGAGTAAGGTATCCTCGGTAAAGGGTTTCGGGGGCTGGGTGTAATGCTCGGTGATCTCTGCGGATACGTTATCGTAGGTCTCACCCTCGGTAAGCTCGGACAGATCGGCGCCGCCGTCCTCGTCCTCCGGCTTATTCTTCAGGGAAGAACGGAAGATACGCTCGATCTCGCGCCATCCTTCGGAGAGGATATGCTTGCCTTTTGCCGTGAAGGTATGACCGCCGCACTCAAAGGAGGTCGTCACGTTCTCATAATGGAATGGCTCCGCAGAGGCACAAAGCAAACGACAACATACCAACAGGAACAAATTGCGCTCGCCCACAGGCAAAGCGGAAATATCCGCTTTTTCGGTCTCCATCGTGGGAATGATAGCGTGGTGGTCGGTCACGTCCTTGTCGGATACCATAAGCTCCACAAGAGGATAGAAGCTGCTGCACTTATCAAAGGGCGGCACCTTCGCCGCAAGGTGGATCACACAGGAAGCAGTCTCCGCCATGTCGGAGGTGAGATAGCGACTGTCGGTACGGGGATAGGTAAGCAACTTCTTTTCATAAAGGCTTTGCGCGTAATCAAGGGTCTGCTTTGCCGTGTACCCGAAAATGCGGTTGGCCTCTCTCTGCAGGGTGGTGAGGTCGTACAGCTTGGGAGGCTGTTCTTTCTTCTGTTCACGCTTAACAGAAACGCACACGGCGGATCTGTCGGCGCAAGCGGTTTTGACATTCTCGGCATCCTCCGGGGAGACGATCTTTTCCGAAACGGCCTCCACACCGTTCACCTTCAGGCGCACGTGATGATATTTTTCCTTGCGGAACATCATCGTTTTTGCCTCGCGCTCGGCAAGCATAGCCAGGGTCGGGGTCTGCACTCGTCCCACGTTCAAAGTACGGTGATACAGAACGGAGAAAAGACGGGTGGCATTGATACCCACCAGCCAATCCGCTTTTTGTCTGCAAAGTGCGGATTGATACAGAGCGTCATACTCCGCGCCCGGTCGCAGGTCACTCATACCCTCACGGATCGCGCTGTCCTCCATAGAGGAAATCCAAAGACGCTGAATAGGTTTGTTACAGCCGGTCATTTCATAGACCAAACGGAAAATGAGCTCACCTTCGCGTCCTGCGTCGCAAGCATTGACGACGGTATCCACGTCGGGGCGGTTCATAAGGGTACGGAGATTTTCAAAGGCCGCCTCCTTGCCGGGGGCGATCACATAGCGGAAGGGCTCGGGAAGAATGGGAAGGTCGTCATAGCGCCATTTCTTGAAATTATCGTTATAGCCCGCCGCGTCCATCGGGGAAACAAGGTGGCCCACGCACCAGGAAACGATGTACCCATTCCCCTGAAAAGAGCCATCGGCCCCGGATTTTACACCCAGGGCCGAAGCGATAGATTTTGCTACACTCGGTTTTTCTGCGATAATCAGCTTCATTCGATATCCTCCGTTTCATCGGTCGTATCCGTGTCGGTATCTTCCTCGATCAGATATTCTTCATCCTCCAGGTCAAAGTCGTCGATCTCGGAAGGTACTTTTGTTGTTTTGCCTTTCTTCTTTACCACAAGGAAATAGAAGGCCGCGCCGCCACCGCCTGCCAGGATCACAAGCACAAGGACGATCATACCGGCGTTTCCGCCCTTCTTATCGTCTGCCGGAGGCTCGGGATCGGTCGGTTCCGTAGGCTCCTGGGGTTTGGGCTCCACACCTGCACACTCGGTCATATTCGCCATACAGAGCGCACAATCCGTTTTAATGGCACCCGCCGCGCATTTATCGGAACAGGAACAGACGACAGGCTCCGTTTCGGTCTCGCCGTCCTCCATAAGTGCCATAAGGTCGGCTTCATCCACCTGGTTCAAGAAATGTACGGTATATTCGCCCTCGTCGTCACGGTCGATAATGAGATAGAACACGTTACCGTTTTTGGTCTGTACCGTAATGAACTGCTTGCCGCTTTCCTCGCTGCTGCCGATATCGTCAATGAGGGTCATATTTCCGTCAGGTGTGAGAGCGTTGCTGTTGCTGCCTATCTCTCCCATATCTCCAAACATACCGCCGAACATATCAAGCAGCCCCGCCAGCATATCGAAATCAAGGGAGAAGGAGGGCTCGCCGCCTGTATCCGGCTCCGTGTCGATGGGCTTATCCGTTACGGTGAGATAATCGGAATGAACGTAACCGATACGTTCAGGCAGAAGCACCATGATCCATTCGCCGTCTGTGCCGATCACGTCCACGGTCTCGCCGTTCTCAAGCTGGGTAAAGGCCCTGTTATCAAGACCGGCTCCCGTTCTCACGTTCAATCGGGCTCCGTTTGTGGTGACGGTTCCAACCTGTCCGGGTGACCTTTCTTCCTCCGAAACATTACCCATGCCGCCGATGAAGGATAGAACAGTATCCATAATGGCGTCAAGGTCAATGTCGGAAAGGTCGATCCCCTCCAAAAGAGAAAGATATTCCTCCGGTATCTGAAACTCGATATCCGCCGCTCCTTCGGTGGGCTCGGTATCCTCGATAATGGGCGGTTCCTCGTATTCTGCGCCGCCGTTACTTGCGAAGGCGGTCATAGAAAAAGCGGTGGTACACATCACCACCGCCAAAAGACAGGTCAAAAGTCGAAACATTCCTTTACGCTTCATCGTTCATATCCTCCGTTTCCTCGGGCTTGGCTCCGCTGTCCGCCGCCATCATATCCTCGGGCAGCGTAATGAGGCCGCTTGCGTATGCCTTCAGGAAGGCGGTGAGCTCCTTGTTATCCATCTTCACGGCCTTAACCATACGGACGATCTCCAGGTTTTCTTCCTCTGCAAGCTGCGCCTCCAGGGAACGCTGCTTTTTCTGCAGTTCCGCGATTTTTTCTTTCGTTTTCGCAATGCGGATTTTATCAACAGTTGCCATAGATTAAATATCTCCTTTCAAAAATCGGTCTTTCCAAGAATAGTTACGTCCCAGACCCTTGACCGTTTTGAGATTAGGCCGGGCGTTATCCTCCAGGGCGATAGCACGACGGAACAGGTCCGGGTGCTGCTCCCGAAGGTCGATGATTTCCTCCGCCCGCATACTCGGGCAGAAAAAGCAGGAGGATTTACCGGGCTGCGGCAAGCCTGCCGCCTCGATCTCCCGGATACAATCCTCCCGGTTCCATCCCCATTCCATCAGGGGATACCACTTGCTGTATTTGGGGTCTGCCAGGTCCCGCAGAAGGACCTTATCACTTCGGTATTGTTCGCCTGCGTCATAGCCGATGAACTTTACCACCTTTTTCCCGCTGCTCCACACCTCACGGCAAGGAGGATAGTTGTTGCAAAACTTCTCCTGCGGACCGATCTTGTGTTTTAAGGAACAGCGTTTGAAGCCATAGGCGATTGACGGAAGTGTTCCGCTTTGCAGACATTCATCCTCCAGCGTCAGCCTCCGTCCTTCGTGGTCTTATATACCCGCGTGATCTTCGGCATACCGTGACTTTCAAGCCATCTATCCATAACGTCAAGATAGGTGTGTGTGCGGATGCTCGCCGCCCGTATCCGCAAAGAGGATCAGGTCCACGGGGATACGGTGNTTTTGCAGCCCCACAAGTAAGGCGGTGCTGTTCGCGCCGCCGCCATAGGAAACGATATTAAATCAAGCTCACCTCCGATCAATCAAAAGGCGGTCTGCCGAATGCGTAAAAGTGCGACTGCCAATAGCTCGTATTGATATCGGCATACTGGATTGGGTCGCCGCAATGCAGCATTTTTCCGCCGCCTACATAGATACCCACGTGGGAAACACCCGGTGTATCGTAAGTACCTGTAAAAAAGATCAGATCGCCCGGTCTTGCATTTGCGGACGATACGGGAGTGGAAATGTTGTATAGCCCCTGGGCTCCCAGCCTGCCCGTGTTGCAGACGCCGCTTTCCGTCAGCGCCCAGGATACAAAGCCGGAACAGTCAAAGGAAGTGTTGGGATTGCTGCCGCCCCACACATAGGGATACCCGATATATTTCTCCGCCTCCGTAATGAACGCCGCAAAGGTTTCATCCTCCAGGGCAGAAGCGGGGATATCGTAGGTCTGCGGTGGGTTCGTGTATTTCTCCACATAGGAGGACGTCGGGAACAAATCCTCACGATTTCCCAGAGTTGACATATAGGCCGCATACAGGGACAGGGTTTCTTCGCCCATAATATACACCGGCACGTGGGAGAGATTGAAATTTTCCAGCTTCACATTGCAGATGTAATAGGTGTATGGCACCTGGACCTCATACTCGTATTCCTCGGTTGTGGTCTCGCCGGTCTCCGGGTCCGTTACCGTTCTGGTTCCTGTCCGCGTTTCCGTCCGATACCTTGTTTCGGTCTCCACCGTTTCGGTAAGGATATACTGCTTTTCAAACAGCATAGCAAGATCAGCCGTTATCTGTTCAGAGGTGAAAGTACCCTCATGCAGCGCCGACAGAATGGAGATCAGCACATAGGGATCATGCTCGATATCGTCCAGATCATAACGATATTCATCATAGCCGGGATTTAGGGACTCGTAATTGTCGAGCTTATATTGAAGCTCCGCCTCCATAGCAAGATAGGCATTTTCCGCCGCATAGATATCCGTATCCTCCGAGAGATAGGAGGACGAGAACACGGTGCCCGCGCCGCTGCCTAACATCATCGTACAGGATGAGATACCGCCGATCAGAAGGAACACCACCGCCGCGATCGCCACGACTATGAGAATGACCTTCCAATTATTTTTCACAAATACCGCCGCCCGCTTTGCCGCCTCCTTCGCGCGGATCGCCGCGCTCTTTGCGGTCTGGGCTGCTTTCTTTGTGTTCTGTCCGGTCTTGCGTACCTCCTTCGCGTAATTGTGCTTGATACGCTGTTTCTGTATAAAGCGGGAAACGGGGTTGGAGGCCGCCAGCCCCGGATCATCGTGGAGCGCCTTTTGGTAAAGATACTCCGCGTTTGCCTTGATAGACGCCTGTTCCGCCTTCGCCGCGTCCCGCCAGGGTTTGGTTTTGTGGTGTCGGATGGCAGAGCGTACCTTGCTGCCGGTGTAGCTCACGGCACTTTCCGCCAGGAGCTCGCCCTTGTGTCCTGCCTCCACACCCACGTTATCCTGTTCGACCTGCCGTATCTTGCTGTGCGCCGTCGCCCTTAGCTCCTGCATTGGTCGGGATAAAGGGCTATGGTGCAGCTTGCCGTTTGGCTTTTTCTCCACTTCTTCAAAGCGAAGCCGTGTTTTTCCTTTGCCGGTCGTTTCATCGAAGGTTCGCTCTTTGCGTATGACCTTTTTTGTGGGGATGGCCGCTTTTGCCTTATCCAGCTTATCCGCCGCCTTGTCGGAACGGTCGATATACTTTTTCATAGCAGGATCGGCGCGTTCCTCGTCGGTAAACTGTAAACGAGAAGAAGGACGGCGCCTTGCCGCAGAACCTTCCTTGACCGCCTTGTCGTCGGCCTTCGCCTGTTTCTTTGCGGAAAGATGGGTATGGTGTTCCGCCGCACGCGCCGCCAGATCGACCGCCGCGCTTGCCGGTTCCTCCGATGAAGCGGACAAATCCACCTCAGGATCACGGGAGCTTATATTTGTTACCTCGCCCGTGGCGAGATTTTCCGTTACCGCGCCGTCGTGGGTCATTTTCTGCGTAACCTTATCCGGCGCTTTCAATTCTTTCATAGGCAATCACCGTCCTTTCCGTAGGGGCAGATATCCACACAAGCCCCGGTCTCTATTGCCGCGATATAGCGGAAGATGGGATATGCCTGGGGAGGACAGACCGCATTCCCAAGCGTTTTCAGTCGCAGGGCGCGGCCGTCCATCCTTTCGGTCATACGGGGGACGCCCTCGGGCTCTCTTGCCCAGAGGATACGTCCGTCCATCCCTTCGGGAAGCCCATCAGCCATTCCACCCAATCGGGGTTCAGGGCTGAATTGTCGGAGATCGGCTGCTCCAGGGAGATCATTTGCGCTGACAGGTTCCCGTCCTTCTTCTTCGGATCGAAGGCCGAGGGTTTCAGAGTGGAACGGAATCCGTCCGACGCAACGGGGGTCAGATAGAATACCGCCGCCGACAGCGGAAGGCTCCAGATCGCCCCGCTTTTGTTCCTCTTGCGGAATATCCCACCGTCCGACAGGAACACATCCAGGTTTTGCGCATCCCTGCCTGTGCATTTGTCGGAGGCAAGGGGTGTGGGAAACATCAGCCGCGACGATAAAAGTTCGCTGGCGCTCATGCCATGCGCCGACGCCGCAAGCCGGAAATACGAATGGGAGAACAGCGTATCCCGCTTTTGCCAGGTCAAAGATCGTTTTGTCGAGCCCCATATTGATGAAGCCAGCAACATTTTCCCCAAGCACCCAACGGGGCCGCAGTTCGGTAATAACGCGGCACATTTCCGGCCATAGGTAGCGTTCATCCTCAAAACCTTTTCTTCGTCCGGCTGTTGAGAAGGGCTGACACGGAAATCCGCCTGATATGACGGTGACTGTTTCAAGTCCTGTTTTCTCAAAAAACGCCTCCTTCGTGAATGTAGTAATATCCCGGAACCTGGGAACGTCCGGCCAGCGCGCCGATAGGACGGAGTGCGGAAAATCCGCCCATTCACACTGACAGACGGTTTCAAACCCTGCGGCCTCCGCCGCAAGGTCGAGACCGCCTATGCCGGAAAACAGGCTCACGTGGGTCAAATTAACTTTGCTTGCCATTGTCTTTTCCTCCGCCGTCCGCAATGTCGGACAGCTTTGTAGTCATAATGGCGTAGAGCTCGTTATCCTTCGGGAAGTTATCCACGAATGGCAGGATCACGTTACCGAAGAAGATAAGCCCCTGTCCGGGTCCCGCGTTTGAGATATGCGCTGCCTGCTGATTAGAGATATTCAGGCGTTCACAAAGTATCTTGCGGTCGCCGCTTGCCTGGTTGAGAAGGTACACAAAATCGCTGTTTTCAAAGATATTCTCAATCTCCGGGGAGGAAAGAAGATCCTTGATATTCTGCGTGATACCCGTGGGGATACCGCCCCATTTACGGAAGCGTTTCCAAATCTCCACGCTCCAGGCTCCCACCTCGCCGCGCAGCAGAAGGTGGAACTCGTCAACAAAATACCAGGTGGATTTGCCCAGGTCTCGGTTTTGGGATACTCTGTTCCATACCTGGTCCTGAATGACGAGCATACCCAGGCTTTTTAATTGCTTGCCCAGCTCCTTGATATCAAAGCATACAAGGCGATTGTTGATATCCACGTTCGTTCTGTGATTGAACACGTTGAGCGAACCGTGGACGTAAAGCTCCAGCGCCGCCGCGACTCTCTGTGCCTCGGGCTCGGGCTGCCGCTTGATCTCGTCGTACAGGTCCTCCAAAATCGGCATTGTCTCCGGTCGGGGGTCTGCCATATACGGACGGTACACGGTACGGACAGCTCTATCAATGAGTGTCTTTTCCACCGGCTCCAGCCCATTCCTTCCGCCTGCCGCAAGCTCGCAGAAGGACAGAATGAAATCGGATTTAAGGGCAAGCGGGTTGTCGTCCTCGCTGTAATTGAGGTTGATATCCATAGGGTTGACATACTGCGTACTGGTGGGTGAAATCTTGATAACCTGACCTTTCAGCCTATCCACCAGCGGGAAGTATTCCGCCTCGGGATCGCAAATGAGGATATCGTCCTTCGTGCTCAGGAATGTTCCCAAGATAGACCTCTTTGCCGAGAAACTTTTGCCGCTGCCCGGTGTGCCGAGTATCATACCGTTAGGCGTTTTCAGCCTTTTTCGGTCGGCAAGGATCATATTGCCGGAGGTGGCATTGAGACCGTAATACAGAGCCTCGCCGCCGTGGAAAATCTCCTGTGTGGTAAAGGGAACGAACACCGCAACGGAGGAAGTGGTAAGACCTCGCTGTATCTTGATACGGTTGAGACCGAGAGGCAGGGCCGATACGAAACCGTCCTCCTGCTGGAAATCCAGGCGCACAAGCTGACAGTTATATTTCTGCGCCACGCTCGCCGCGCGGAGAAGGTCGTTATCTAACTTCTGCTTGCTGTCTGCGAAGTTCACCACAAGGAAGGTAAGGAGAAACATTCTCTCATTTCTGCTTTGCAGATCACGGAGGATATTCTTTGCCTCGCCTGCGTAGGTGGCAAGGTCGGTGGGGATGATATCCATATCGAACCCTTCACGGACCGCCTTTTTCTGTGCGTCGATCTTCATACTGTCAAGATCGGTGATCTTGCGCTTGACCGTCTTGATCGCCTCGTTCTGGTCCATACTGCGGATATGGAGACTGACGAGAATATTACTGTCGGTATCCAAAAGCTCGGTGAGAAGTCTGTCGTCCATCTCGGGCGCGCTGATCTGCAAAAAGGACGCGGCGCAGAATTTGTCCGCCATCGTAAATTTCCTCGACTCTCCGAAACGGAAGGAGGACGGGGCGACAAAATCCTTGACCGAGAGGCCCGACGGTGCAAGCCAGCTCCATTCAAAGGAAAACCGTTCGCCGTCCGGGTGGAGGATACTGTGCAGCACCTCCAGCCATTCGCGGCCGGTCAGTTCTTTTGCCAGGGCTCCCATCACCTTGAAATGGTTGAGAGCGTCGGCAACGATACGGGAAAACCTCGCCCTTGCCGTCTTGATATCCTTTGCCTCGATGGTGAGAACAAGGTATTTTGTTTTGATACGGCCGTTGTTGCCGTGTTCAAGCTGACCTCGGAGCATTTGCGTGTAGCACTCGCGGATATGGTCGAAATCGTCGTTTTGTGCCGCGATTTCGATACGCTTTACGAAATCCTCACGGTTCATTCGGTGGCTCACAAGGGAGAGCTCCAGACCGATAGAAGCGTCGTGGGCGTTATACATATCGCAGAGAGCTTCAAAAATTGCCGTCTGATCGTCGGGCTTGGCAAGCTGATAATTTACGTCCTCAAACTCGATACAGCGGGACCAGCTTTTTTCATCCAGACGGCACAGACCGTCCGGGTACATTTGACGGAACGGTAAGGTGTCCTGCGCCGTTCTCGCCTTGCCGTCGCCCTTCGCATTTTCGATAATGCGCCTGATCTCACGCTTTTCAGCGTTTGTCAGCTTTACCTTCGGTCTTGCCGCCTTGACTGCCTGCGGCTCTTGCTTTGGCTTTACGAACAACAGCCATCACCTCCTTTTCTGTCTGCATTTGCCGCTTGACCGCGGCATAAAAATTGTTTGTCTGATAGGGTCGCTCCTTCGTTCTCGTAAACATTGAACGGATGATATGACCGCCGATCACCTCCAGGGGTTGGCCGTGACGCTCATACATAGCGAGAAGAAAGAACGGGAGCATGACTAAGATCATGCAGAGGGTGGCGGCGGTGGTATTGATAACCGCTTTGAGCAAAAAGAAAAGCGGTACTCCTATGAGTGCCGCCGCGCCGAAACATATTAGCTGCCGTTTGGTGAGACCAAACATGACTTTGCTTTTGACTTTGGTTAAGTCTTTGGGAATGGTTACATACGCCATTATCAGGCCTCCTTCTTAATGGGCTCCGAACAGACTCTTTGAGAGGCTGCCGGTCTTAAAAAGTGCGAAACACAGAAGCACCGTATATCCCATGCAGCTCCAGATGGCGCCGGAGATATTCCCGGTCGTGCCGATGGTCTGAATGAGAACGGAATAGATCGCCACGCACACCATAATGAGAAACGCCTGAAACGCCAGAGCGAACAGAGATTTTAAGTAATTCTGCCCGGTGGAGCTCCAATCACGGTTCGTCATAGTGGCAAGGGGGATCGGTCCGATGGAGGTCGTTAAATACACCTCGATCATGCGTCCGTAAATGACGAGCATAATACAGATGGAGAGTGCGTTCATCGTCAGCCCCACGAAAAGGGACTGGAACCATAGGCCGAAAAGTTCTCCTGTGCCGAGGGCTTCAAGCTGTGCCTCCATGTTGGATATTACGGTGTTCACGTCAAGGGCGGTGTTTCCGATGATAACGCCGGAGGCGCTGTTTACCACGCTTTGGCCCACGTCGAAGATACCCATGACGATATTCCAGGTGTTGGTTACGATCAGCACGGCGCAGAAGGTCTTGAAAATCCACTTGAAGAACATCCAGGTATCCACGTCGTGCATATTATTCTTTTCTGTCACAAGCTGGATCAGCTCATAACACATAACGAAAGTCAGGATAACCCCGGCTATCGGGACAATGACCGATTCTGAAAGATTGCGGATCATGGAATAGACGCCGCTGTTCCAATTCAGCGGCGTCTGTCCCACTTCTCCGGCGATCTCGCTTACTTTATCGTTCACTGTGTCGAACATGCCCGACAGGTTTCCTGTGATACCCTCAATGAGCAGCCCCCTGAGCCACTCATTGAGTTTGTCGAGTATGCCGCCCATAAGCGATCACCGCCGGACGATTAACCGAACAAACCGGAGAGCAGAGGTACGAGGGTGATACCGATGAGGGCAACACCGCCGCCGGCCATAAGCTGCTTCATACCCTGGGACTTTGCTTATGTGTGATAAAGAAGCAATAGAAGTGCAAAAAATTTTGCCGTTCCTATCCGACACTTGGCCATTGTGTCGGATAGGTCGGGCGGTTATTCGGGCAAGTCAATCTTGCCGACAAAGCTGTAATAAATCTCAATGTCCTGCCTGCGGGTGCCGTTCTCATCATAGCTGCACTCATGCACCACAATTTTCTCGATCATTTCCCGCAAGAGAGTGGGGGTCAGTTCTTCAAAGGCAAGGTGCTTGCGGACAATGCCCATAAATTTCTCGGCGTTGACGGTAGCTGCCTGTGACTTGTCCAGTTCGGCTTGCAGGGCGGCGGCTCTCTTTTTCAGCTCCGCTTGCTCGGCTTCGTAGTCAGCCGACAGTTCCATGAAACGCTCATCGCTGATTTTGCCGTTTACATTGTCCTCATACAGCCGCTTGATAATGCGGCTGATTTCAGAAATGCGTTCCTGCGCCTGTTCAAGCTGCTTGATGGCTGCGGCGGTCTTTCGCTTGCCGCCGATCTCGTTCTGCTGGACAAGTAGTTTCACAAACCGGCTCTCATGCTTGGCTGCGTATTCGGTCACTTGCCGGAGATTTGCCAGGACACCAGCGGTCAACAGATCGGTGCGGATAAAGTGCGCCGTACAGTTGCGGGTGCGCTTCTTGTAGCTGCCGCAGATGTAGCAGTCCTGTTTGCGGTCTTTGTTCTGATACCGCTGCTGATACAGCACATGGCCGCAGTCGGCGCAGAACAAAATCCCGGAGAACAGCCCCACTTCATCGTAGCGGTTCGGGCGTTTGCGCTGTTTGCGTAACTCCTGCACCCGTTCCCATGTTTCCTTGTCGATGATCGGCTCATGGTGGTTCTCGAAAATGGCCTGCTTCTCGACGGGGTTCTCTATGCTGTGCTTGACCTTATAAGAAGGCTTTTCCGTTTTGAAGTTCACCAGACATCCGGTGTACTCTCGGTTTTCGAGGATATGAACGACGGTGTTGGTCGCCCATTTGCACTCATAGCCTGGGTGATAACGGCGGGTGCTGCCTGTCCGCTGATATTCCAGCGTCCCCGGCGTGGGGATTTGCTGCTCCGTCAGCATACGGGCAATCTTGGTCGGGCCGTTCCCGGCAAGGCAAAGCTGGTAAATCTGCTGCACCACCGGGGCGGCTTCCTCGTCTATAATAAAATTCTCGTCCTCGTCCATCACATAGCCGTAAACCGGCTTGCTGGTAACAGGCTTGCCGCTCATGCCTTTTGACTTTTTCACTGCCTTGATTTTCTTGCTCGTATCTCTCACCAGCCATTCATTGAACAGATTTCGCAGCGGGGTAAAATCGTTGTCCATGCCCTCGCTGGCACTGTCCACATTATCGTTGACAGCGATAAAACGCACACCCTTTTGAGGGAACAGCATTTCCGTGTAAAACCCTACCTGCAAGTAGTTTCGCCCTAACCGGCTCATGTCCTTGACGATGACCGTACCCACTTTCCCGGCTTCAATGTCCGCAAGCATGGCTTGAAATCCGGGCCGCTGGAAGTTCGCGCCGGAAAAACCGTCGTCGGTGTACCAGCGCAGATTGGTAAAGCCGTTCTGTTTTGCGTAGGTTTCGAGTATCCTTTTTTGGTTCGATATGGAATTACTCTCGCCTTGC